>Ga0207693_10000081_pt1 | contig 86034 bp, 77 predicted proteins | sample LARL81metaG_FD_184347 | JGI IMG/M metagenome (GOLD analysis project Ga0207693, IMG submission 184347) | Corn, switchgrass and miscanthus rhizosphere microbial communities from Kellogg Biological Station, Michigan, USA - LAR L8-1 metaG... | ecosystem: Host-associated > Plants > Roots >...
GCGCGTTCATAGCCGCGCAGCATGAGATCGGGATCCGGAACGCGGGCGGCTTCGGTGAAATCCGGGCGATTGATGAGATCGCCGCGATAGATGGGCAGCGTCACTTCGTCGCGCGTCTCGAAATTGGCGGAGCGCGGCTTGGCATACTGGCCGGCCATGCGACCGACCCGGACGATCGGCTTCTTCAGCCCGTGCAGCAGCACCAGGCTCATCTGCAGCAGGATCTTCAGCTTCTTGGTGATGGTGTCCGACTCGCAGTCGGCGAAGGTCTCCGCACAATCCCCGCCCTGCAGCAGGAACGCCTCGCCGCGCTGCGCCTTGGCCAGCCGCTCGCGCAGCGCCTCGATCTCCCAGGACACCACGATCGGCGGCAGGCGCGAGATCTGGGCGACGATGCGCTCGAGCGCCTTGGGATCCTGGTACACCGGCTGCTGCTGGGCCGGACGGGTCTGCCAGCTGGCGCTGTGCCAGGAAGTGGTCTCGGGAGATCGCATAGTTTAAGGATCCTAGCACGCGTACCCGCACCCCCTTTTCGGGCCCCGCGATCGGCCCCATTTAGGCTCTTCAGGTGTCGCTGGCGCCGGGGCGTCTTCGAAGGCAGAATGCGCCCCTTTTCCGGGGGACTGTATGCATCGTGTATTGATTCTCGGGGCCGGCAAGATCGGCGCACTGATCTCGGGATTGTTAGCCGAATCCGGCAGTTACAGGGTGCAGCTGGCAGATGTCGACGGCGCGGCGGCCGAGGCCGTGGCGCGCGCGCACGGCGCCAGTCACCTCACCGCCTATGCCCTGGATGCGACCCAGGGCGGCGCCCTGAGCCGGCACCTCACCGATCACCCCGTGGATGCGGTGATCTCCAGCCTCCCCTATTACTGCAATGTCGCGGTCGCCGAGGCCGCCCGCGAGGCCGGCACGCACTACTTCGACCTGACCGAGGATGTGGAAGTGACGCGCGCGGTGCGCGCCATCGCCGTCGGCGCCAGTGAAGCCTTCGTGCCGCAGTGCGGGCTCGCGCCCGGCTTCATCAGCATCGCCGCCGCCGAGCTGATCACCCACTTTGACGAGCTGCGCGCGGTGAAACTGCGCGTCGGCGCCCTGCCGCAGCACCCGAACAACGTACTGAAGTACTCCCTCACCTGGTCGACCGAGGGCCTGATCAACGAGTACGGCAATCCCTGCCAGGCGGTCAGCGACGGCCGGCTGGTCGAGGTGGCGCCGCTGGAGGGTCTCGAAGAGATCGAGATCGACGGCATGCGCTACGAGGCTTTCAACACCTCCGGGGGCCTCGGGTCGCTCGCCGAGACCCACGGCGCGCATATCGAGTCGATGAACTACAAGACGATCCGCTACCCCGGGCACTGCGAGCAGATGCGCCTGCTCATGAATGACCTGAAGCTCAACCACGATCGCGCCGTCCTCAAGCACATCCTCGAGAACGCCGTGCCGCAGACACTGCAGGACGTTGTCATTGTCTACGCCGCCGTCACCGGCAGGCAGGACGGGCAGCTGCGCGAGGAGAACTACGTGAACAAGGTTTACCCGCAGCTGATCGCGGGGCGCCTGTGGTCGGCGATCCAGGTCACCACCGCCGCCGGCATCACCGCGGTGGTGGACCTGGTGCTCGAGAAGAAGGGCCGCTACCAGGGCTTCGTCGCCCAGGAGCAGTTCCGCCTCACCGAGATCCTCGCCAACCGCTTCGGGCGCTACTACGCCGCGGGCGGCACCAAGAACCTCTCCGGCGAAGTGGTGGTCGCCGGCAAGGCCGGACACCAGCGCCGCAAGAAGGCCGCCCACGCATGAGCAAAGTCGACCTGAATGCCGTGCTGGCGCGCCTCGGACTCAGCGCCGCCAACCCGGGCGCCTGGTCCGGCAGCGCCGGCTGGTCCAAGAGCACCGAGGCGCCGCTCGCCAACGTGCGCAACCCCGCCGACGGCGCGCTGCTGGCGCAGGTGCGCCCCGCCAGTGCCGCGGACTACGAGGCAGTCATGAGCTCAGCGGTCGCTGCCGCGGCGGCCTGGCGTGAGGTACCGGCGCCCAAGCGCGGCGAGGCGGTGCGCCTGCTCGGCGAGGAGCTGCGCCGCCACAAGCACGACCTCGGCACCCTGGTCTCGCTGGAGAACGGCAAGATCCTGCCCGAGGGCCTGGGCGAAGTGCAGGAGATGATCGACATCGCCGACTTCGCCGTTGGCCAGTCGCGCATGCTCTACGGCCTGAGCATGCACTCGGAGCGCCCGCAGCACCGCATGTCCGAGCAGTGGCTGCCGCTCGGGGTCGTCGGCATCATCTCGGCATTCAACTTCCCCGTGGCGGTGTGGTCCTGGAACGCCTTCCTCGGGGCGATCTGCGGCAATGCCTGCGTGTGGAAGCCCTCGCCCAAGACCCCGCTGAGCGCGCTGGCGGTACAGAGCCTGTGCAACCGCGTCATGGAAGCGCAGCACCTGCCGCCGATCTTCCAGCTGTTCATCGACTTCGGCACCGAGCTCGCCACGCGCTTCGTGGAAGACCGGCGCGTGGCGCTGGTCTCCTTCACCGGCTCCACCGAGGTGGGCCGCAGGGTCGGCGAACGCGTCGCCGCGCGCCTGGGCAGGAGCCTGCTCGAGCTCGGCGGCAACAATGCGGTGATCGTCGATGACACGGCGAACCTGGATCTCGCGGTCCCGGCGATCGTGTTCGGCGCCGTCGGCACGGCCGGGCAGCGCTGCACCACGACGCGCCGCGTATTCGCGCACCACGCCATCGCCGCCGAACTCGAACGGCGCCTGGTGCACGCCTACAAGCAGGTGCGCATCGGGGATCCGCTCGAGGGCGGCACGCTCATGGGGCCGCTGATCGACGCCGCGGCGGTGCAGCGCTACACCCAGGCGCTCACTGAGGCGCAGCAGGCCGGCGGGGAGCTGCTCGCCGGCGGCGCGGTCCTCAAGGGCCCGGGCAACTTCGTGGAGCCGGCCATCGTGCGGGCGCGCAACGAGTGGCCGATCGTGCAGACGGAAACCTTCGCGCCGATCTTGTACGTGATCCCGGTGGACTCGCTCGCCGATGCCATCGCCGCGCAGAACGCCTCCGCACACGGCCTGTCCTCGGCGCTGTTCACCGACCGTCTGCAGAACGCGGAAGCCTTCCTGTCGGCGGCCGGCAGCGACTGCGGCATCGCCAACATCAACCTCGGCACCTCGGGGGCGGAGATCGGGGGCGCCTTTGGCGGGGAGAAGGACACCGGCGGCGGCCGCGAGTCCGGCTCGGATGCGTGGAAGACCTACATGCGCCGCCAGACCAACACGGTGAACTGGGGCCGCGCCCTGCCGCTCGCCCAGGGTATCGAGTTCAACGTCGCCCCCTAGCGCCCCGGCAGCCGCAGCGTGAAGCGCGCGCCCCCGAGCGGCGAGGCGTCGATCGTCAGCTGGCCGCCGTAGAGCTCGACGCTGTCCTGCACCATCGCCAGGCCCAGGCCATGGCCGGGCACCTTCTCGTCCGCGCGCACGCCGCGCCGCAGCACGCGCGCCCGGTCCCCGGCGGAGATCCCCGGGCCGTCGTCCTCGATGGTGAGGATGAGGCGGTGGCGCGCGTCCGCCTGCGCATCGGCGGCGGCCGTGAGCCGTACGCGGCTGCCGCACCACTTGCAGGCATTGTCGAGCAGGTTACCGAGAATCTCGGTGAGGTCGCCGCGATCCCCCACGAAGTGCGTGCCGGCGGGCACTGCGAGTTCGAGCGCAAGGTCCTTGCCCGCATAGACCTTCAGCAGCGCCACCCGCAGCTCCGCGGCCACCTGCGCGACCTCCACCGGCGCGGCGCCCAGCAGCGCGCCGCCGGAGGCGGCGGCGGCGCGCTTCAGCTGATGCTCGATGATGCCGCTCATGCGGTCGATCTCGCTCTCGAGCGTCGCGGCGGGCATGCCGCTGGGCAGCTGCGCGCGCAGCACCGCCAGCGGTGTCTTGAGGCTGTGGGCGAGATTGCCGAGCGTGTGGCGATAGCGGCTCACGCGCTTGCGCTCGCCGATGAGCAGCGCGTTGAGATTGCCGGCGACGCCGGCGAGCTCACGCGGATAGCCGGCGCCGAGCTGCTCGCTGCGCCCCTCCTCGACCTCGTGGATCTCGCGTTCCATGCGCCGCACGGGGGCCAGCACCCAGCGCAACAGCGCCGCGAGGGTCACGAGCAGCGCCAGCATCAGGCCGACGAACCAGCCGAACAGCTCGCGCCGGAAGCGCCACAGCTGCTCCTCGTAGGGACTCAGGCTCACCGCCACACTGAAGGTGAGCGTGCCGCGCTCCGCGGCGGCATCCTCGAACTGGATGGCGCGACTCTCGATCGCCACGCGGTCGTGGCCGAAGGTCGCGTAGGTGAGCTCGCGCTCCCCGTGCCGCAGCAGCGAGCCGAAGTCGGCCGCCAGGCCCACGGTGGAGGGCGAGCGCCACTCGTGCCCGGGCGAGCGGATCTGCGCATAGAGCCCCGAGTGTGGCGTCGCGAGGTGGGTTTCCAGGGTCTCCGCCGGGGGCGCGTAGCCGCCATCGGGCTGCGGGTCGGCGGCGGCAATGAGCGAGACCATCTGCGCATCGAGCAGTTCGCGCAGCGAGCGCTCCGAGAGGGCGCGAAAGCCGCTGTCGATCACCAGCATCATCACGCCGAAGAACAAGGCGAGCGGCAGGGAGACCGTGATCAGCAGGCGCCGGCTTAGGGAATGCACGGCGCGGATTTTGGGCCTAGCCGCCCGCGTCACGCGCCAGCGCGAAGCGGTAGCCGCGGCCGCGCAGGGTCTCGATGGGTGCGAGCTCGTCGGTGGGGTCGAGCTTGCGCCGCAGGCGCCCGACCAGCACCTCGATCACGTTGCTGTCGCGCTCGAAGTCCTGATCGTAGAGGCGCTCGGTGAGTTCGGACTTGGAGATGACATCGCCCGCCCGCAGCATCAGGTGCTCGAGGATACGGTACTCGAAGGTTGTGAGTTCCACCGCCTGCCCGCGCACCTGCACGCTCTGCGCCCGCGTATCGAGCACGATCGGCCCGCAGCGCAGCTCCGCGGTGGCCCAGCCGCCGGCGCGTCGCAGCAGCGCCTGCACCCGTGCCAGCACCTCCTCGAAATGGAACGGCTTGGTGACGTAGTCATCCGCGCCCGCCTGCAGCCCCTCGACCTTGTCCTGCCAGTTGTCGCGCGCGGTGAGCACCAGGATCGGATAGCTCTTGCCGCCGGCGCGCAGGCGGCGGATGACTTCCAGGCCGGGGAGCGCGGGCAGGCCCAGGTCCACGATCGCGACATCGAGCGGATACTCGAGCCCGGCGAACAGGCCCTCCTCGCCGTCGCGCGCCACGTCGACCGTGAAGCCATGCTCCTCGAGACGCGTCTTCAGCAGCTCGCGCAGTGCCTCTTCGTCCTCGACGACCAATACGCGCATGAGTGTCCGGAGAAGCCTCTACTGCACCGCGCCGCTGGCGGCATCGACGTGCACGGTCCACACCTTGCCCGAGTCATCCAGGAGCTTGAGCACATAGGTCGTGCGGCCGTTGTCCTTGCGCGACTCGGCCTTGACCACGCGGGCGCGGTAGCGCTGTTCGACCATCCGCACCGCCTGCTCCATGGATACCTCGCCCGCGGGGGTGTTGCCGTGCGCCACCTCGGTGGCCACCGCGGTCGCGCCCGTCGCCATCGGCAATGACAGCAGGACGATCAGCACCGAGGTGCGCCAGGGGCCCATGCGGATAGCCTAGCTTAACCGCATGTTAGGGTGCGAACCTTCCGTGATTTCAGGTGCGGTTCAGCTTTGCCTCGCGCCACAGCGCATCCCACTCCGCCGCCGCGAGCGACTTCAGCTCCAGCCCGCGCTGCGCCGCCAGCGCCTCCATGCAGGTGAAGCGCCGTTCGAACTTGGTGTTGGCGGCGCGCAGCGCCTCCTCGGCATCCACGTGCAGATGGCGGCCCCAGTTCACGAGCGCGAACAGCAGGTCCCCCAGTTCCTCGGCGACCTCGCGCGTGCCGGGGCTCGCCGGCGGTGCCACCGAGAGCGCCGCGTCCACTTCGTGGAGTTCCTCGAGCACCTTGGTGCGCACGTCGGCGGCCTGCGGCCAGTCGAACCCCACCCGCGCGGCGCGCTTGCCGAGCTTCGCGGCGCGCGTCAGTGCCGGCAGCGCCCGCGGGACCCCGCTGAGTGCCCCGGCGGCCGCACCGCCGGCCGCGGCGGCGCGCTCCTCGGCCTTCTGCTCTTCCCACACGCGCACCAGGTCCTCGGCCGCGAGCGCGGCGCCGGCAAAGATGTGCGGATGGCGGCGCCGCAGCTTCTCATCGATGCCCCGGGCGACGGCGGCAAAATCAAACCAGCCGCGCTCCTCCGCCAGGCGCGCATGGAACACCACCTGGAACAGCAGGTCACCGAGTTCATCGCGCAGGTGCTCCCGATCATCGCGCTCGATCGCATCGGCGACCTCGTAGGCCTCCTCGATGGTATAGGGCGCGATCGTGGCGAAGGTCTGCTTAAGGTCCCAGGGACAACCGCTCTGCGGATCGCGCAGGCGCGCCATCAGGGCGAGCAGACGCGCGAGCGCTTCCTCGGCGGTGCTCATGCGCGCGGTGGTTCCACGCACAGGCGGTAGAGCGTGAGCAACATCCCGGCGGTGGCGCCCCAGATATTGCGTTCCCCGTACGGGATGTCGCAGAACTCCACCTCCTCACCCGTGAAGCCCGAGCGGCGCATGCGCAGGCGATGATTGGCGGGGTCAAAGACGAAATCCAGCGGCACCTCGAAGGTGTCCTCGACCTCCTCGGAGTCAAGCAGCAGCTCAAAGCCGGGGCGCACGAAACCTACCACCGGCGTCACGCGAAACCCGGTCATCACGACGTGGTCCGGCAGGTAGCCGGCCACCGCGACGAAGTCCGGCTCCAGCCCGATCTCCTCGTGCGCCTCGCGCAGCGCGGCGGCGCTGGGGCCGGCATCGCCTGGTTCGATGCGGCCACCGGGAAAACTGATCTGGCCGGCGTGATTGCGCAATTGTGTGGCGCGCTGGGTCAGCAGCACGGTGAGTTTCGCGCGTTCCACCAATGGCACCAGCACCGCGGCCGGCAACGCATTCGGGGGGAAGTACTGGCGGTAGCGTTGGCTGTCCGTCGCCGAGAGTCCAGGCACGCGCCACTCTTCCACGCGGTGCTGCGGCTCGCTGCCGCGCAGGCGCTCGCGGATGATGGCGGCCCAGTCGGGCGAGGCCGCCGCCGGGGTGCTCCGGCCTGCCGGGTCTGCAGTCAAACCGCTCAGCCGCCCCCGCCCGTGCCGCCCTTGATGCCGCCGGTGGTGAGCTCCGCGGGGTCGAGGAGCTTGGCCAGCCGTTCGCGCGGCAGGTCGGTCATTTGCTGCGCCACCTCCAGAATCGGACGCCCCTGTGCGTAGGCCTGCTTGGCGATCGCCGCGCCCTTCTCGTACCCGATCACCGGATTCAGGGCCGTCACCAGGATCGGATTGCGGTTGAGCGCCTCGGCCAGGCGCGCCTTGTTGACCGTGAAGCCGGCAATCGCGCGCTCGGCCAGGGCGCGCGCGGCGTTGGCCAGCAACTCGATGCTCTGCAGCAGGTTGTAGGCGATGAGCGGCAGCATCACGTTGAGCTGGAAGTTTCCCGACTGGCCGGCGATGGTGATGGTGGTGTCGTTGCCGATGACCTGCGCGGCCACCATGGTGACGGCCTCGGGGATCACCGGATTCACCTTGCCCGGCATAATGCTGCTGCCGGGCTGCAGCGCCGGCAGGACGATCTCGGCCAGGCCCGCGAGCGGGCCGCTGTTCATCCAGCGCAGGTCATTGGCAATCTTCATGAGGCTCACCGCGACCACCTTGAGCTGCCCGGACAGCTCCACGGCGGTGTCCTGCGCCGACATGGCTTCAAAATAATTGCGCGCGGGTTTGAACGGCACGCCACTGAGGGCCGCCAGTTCCGCGCCGAAGCGCCGCCCGAAGTCCGGATGGGCATTGATGCCGGTGCCCACGGCGGTGCCGCCCTGCGCCAGCTCGAGCAGCCGTGGCTCGACCGCCTGCAGCCGCGCCAGGCCGTTCTCGATCTGCGCGCGCCAGCCCGAGAGCTCCTGTGACAGCGTCACCGGCATCGCGTCCATCAGGTGCGTGCGGCCGGTCTTGACGATGCCGGCCACTTCCTGCTCCTTCGCCCGCAGCGTGTCGCGCAGCCGTTCGAGCGCGGGCACGAGCGTGCGGCGCACGGCGAGCGCGGCACTCACGTGCACCGCGGTCGGAATGGAGTCGTTGCTGCTCTGGCCCATGTTCACGTGGTCGTTCGGATGCACCGCACTGCCGAGGCGACGGCTGGCGAGCGCCGCGATCACCTCGTTGGCGTTCATGTTGGTGCTGGTACCCGAGCCGGTCTGGAATACATCGATGGGGAAATGCCGGTCGTGCTGGCCCGCGGCCACCTCGGCCGCGGCCGCCTGGATCGCCTGCGATTCGCGCTCCGGGAGCAGCTGCAGCTGCGTGTTGGCGCGCGCGGCGGCTTGTTTGACGAGGCCGAGCGCGGCGATGAAGGCGCGCGGCAGGGTGACCCCGCTGATCGGGAAGTTCTCCACCGCGCGCTGCGTCTGCGCGCCCCACAGCGCCTCGGCGGGCACCTTCAGCTCGCCCATGCTGTCGTGCTCAACCCGAAAGGAACTCGTCATGGATGCACTCCGCGAAAGTTGCCCCCAGGTCCCAAGGGCGGCAGGCCCGGCCACACGACCGTATGCGTTATGATGTAAATCCTAGCACTTCAAAGGCCAGCGCAACGCATGTCCGCGAGCCCCAGCGAGCCTCTCTCGGCGCTCGATGCGCTCGCGCCCGTCGACGGGCGCTACCGCGCGGCCACGGCGCCGTTGCGCGGCCTGCTTTCCGAGGCCGGGCTCATCCGCGAACGCATCCGCGTCGAGGCACAGTGGCTGCTGCACCTCGCCGCCGCGGCGCCGCAGCTGCCGGGTGCGCAATTCCCGGATGCCGTGCAGGAACGCGCGCGCGCCCTGGCGCGCGATCCGGACGTGCGGGCGCCCGCGACCGTCAAGGCCATCGAGACGCGCATCAACCACGACGTCAAGGCGGTGGAATACTACGTGCGCGAGGAGCTCAAGGCCGCGGGCGCCTCCGCCGCGACGCTCGAACTGGTGCACTTCGGTTGCACCTCCGAGGACATCAACAACCTCAGCTACGCGCGCCTGCTGGCCGCCGCGCGCGAGACCCTGCAGGGGACCTTGAGCGCGCGCATCGCGGACCTGACGCAGCTCGCGCACCGCTATGCGGACACGCCGATGCCCTCGCGCACGCACGGGCAGCCGGCCAGCCCGACCACACTCGGCAAGGAGTGCGCGAACGTGGCGGCGCGCCTGAAGCGCGCGCAGCGGCGCTGGGGCGCGGTGGCGATTCTGGGCAAGTGGAACGGCGCGGTCGGCAACTTCAACGCCCACCAGGCTGCGCTGCCGGGCCTTGACTGGCCGCGCGTGGCCGAGGCGTTCGTGAGTTCCCTCGCCCTCGAGTACAACCCCTGGACCACCCAGATCGAGCCGCACGACTGGATTGGGGAATACTGCGATGCGCTCGCCGCCATTAACGTGATCGTCACGGACCTGTGCCGCGACTGCTGGGGCTACATCTCCCTCGGGTACCTGCGGCAGCGGCCGGTCGCGGGCGAAGTCGGTTCCTCGACCATGCCCCACAAGGTCAACCCGATCGACTTTGAGAACGCGGAAGGCAACTGCGGCGTGGCCAACGCGCTGCTGCGGCATTTCTCGGAGAAGCTGCCGCTGTCGCGGTGGCAGCGCGACCTCACCGACTCCACCGTGCTGCGCAACTGCGGCGTGGCCCTCGGCCACACGCTGATCGCCTGGAGTTCCCTCGGGCGCGGCCTGGCCAAGATCGAGGCCGATCCGGCGCGCATGGCGCAAGACTTTGCCGGCGCCTGGGAAGTGCTCGGGGAGGCGGTGCAGACCGTGCTGCGCGCCGCAGGTGTCCCGGACGGGTACGAACGCCTGAAGGAATTCACGCGCGGGCGCGCGATCGATGCCGCCACCCTCGGTGCCTTCATCGACGCCTTGCCGCTGCCGGCGGGCGAGAAAGCCCGCCTGCGGGCCCTTACCCCCGCGCAGTACACTGGCCTTGCGGCGCAGCTGGCGCGCGGTGTCTGATGCCCCCAAAATGGCTTAAGCTGGTCCGTATGCCCCCGTCCCGAAAACTGCCTTTTTCGTCGGAATCTCGCGACAACCGGCCCGGAAGTGCGAACTGCGCCGCGATTTTGAGCTGCGCCCCCCTGCGGCGGGCGTCAAACCGTGACCCGTTGCGCACTGATTCTTTAAGTTTCGTCACTAAGATCCTCCGCAGCCAGCCTTTCGTGCCGGCAAGCGGGACGCCCAGACGTGGCCATAACCGGGGAAATCGACATTAACAGTGCACTGGCGCAACTCGCCAACGCCCGCTATGCACCCGAATCGGTGAACGGCAGCGGCACTCCGAGCGGTCGCCAGCACGGCGAGACCCTGGCGGTGCTGACCTCGCTGGCCGAGGTACGCGCCGCGGTGAACGAAATCGCCGCCACCGCGCAGCGGCTCATCTCCATCTATACCCCGGACCTCGAACCGGACCTCTACGACCAGAGCGCCTTCCTCGAGGTCATCAAGCACTTCGTACTGACCCGCAGCTTCGCCAAGGTGCGGGTGCTGCTCGCCGAACCCACCGGCGTCATGCGCGACAGCAACCGCTTCGTGGCGATGGGCCGGCGCCTGTCCAGTTGCATCGACATCCGCTACGTGGCGGCGCAGGCGCCGCAGCGGGCCTCGACCTACCTGATCGCTGACGACCGCGCGATCGTGTATCGCATGCGTGCCGACACCTGGGACGGTGTCGCTGACATCAACAATCAAGCCGCCGCGCGTTTGTATCTTCAGGAGTTTGATCAGGTGTGGAACGCCAGCGCAGCCGAACACGGACTGCGCGCCGCCCGTCGCGGCTGATCCGCCTCCCGAACCTGCACGCGCGGGCGGTTACAATCTGCCCATGCCCCACTCGCCCGATGTCACTGTAGCGGCCGTCGCCCACACCGCCGGGCGCTTTCTGTGCGTGGAAGAACGCATCAACCACCGCCTGGTGTTCAACCAGCCGGCCGGACATGTGGAACCGGGCGAATCGCTGCTCGCCGCCGTAGTGCGCGAGGTGCAGGAGGAAACCGCGTGGCGCTTTGAGCCCCAGGCGCTGCTCGGGGTGTACCTGTGGCGGCGTCCGACGGCGCGCCGGCCAACGCTGCGCTTTGCCTTCATCGGCGCGGTCCGCGACCACGATGCCGCGCAGCCTTTGGACCGCGGCATCGTGCGCACGCACTGGCTCTCGCAAACGGAACTCAAGGAGCGCGAGGGCCGCCTGCGCAGTCCCCTGGTCCTGCGCTGCGTCGCGGACTATCTCGCCGGCGAGCAGCGCCCCCTGCAGGGCGTGGCACAGCTGGACCTGCACAGCGCCGCCGCCGTCGCTCCCACCGTGCGCCTGTAGGTACCCCGCGAGCCCGCGCCACGGCCGCTGCGCTAGAATTGCGCCCATGCACGACTCCACCCCCCTGCCACGCGCCGCCGCGGGCGCGCGCGTCATCGTCGCTCTTTCCGGCGGGGTGGACTCGGCAGTGGCGGCGCTGTTGCTGAAGGAAGCCGGCTGGGAGGTCCAGGGGCTCTTCATGAACAACTGGGACGAGGACGACGACGCCTACTGTACGGCCGCGCAGGATTTCCAGGACGCACGCGCGGTGGCCGACGAACTGGGCGTCCCGCTGCACCGGGCGAGCTTCGCCCGCGCCTACCGCGAGCGCGTGTTTGCCCACTTTCTGCACGAGCACGCGGCCGGCCGCACGCCCAATCCGGACGTGCTGTGCAATCGCGAAATCAAGTTTGGCGTGGGCCTGGCGTGGGCACGCCGGCTGGGCGCTGACTGTTTCGCCACCGGCCACTATGCGCGCCTGCTGCCCGCCCCGGAGGGCATGGGACTGTTCAAGGCGCGCGATGCCGCCAAGGACCAGAGCTACTTCCTGGCCGCCGTGCCGCCCGGGCAATTCACGCACACCCTCATGCCACTCGGGGAGCTGGAGAAGGCAGCCGTGCGCGAGCGCGCGCGGCGCGCCGGGCTTGCCGTGCATGACAAGCCCGACAGCACGGGCATCTGCTTCATCGGCGAGCGCCCGTTTAGGGAGTTCCTGGGGCGTTTCGTCAGCAAATCACCCGGCGCGATCGAGTCCGTGGACGGGGAGCTCCTCGGCACGCACGAGGGACTTGCCTTTTACACGCTCGGGCAGCGCGCCGGGCTCAACATCGGTGGCCGCCCCGGCCGTCCCGAGGAGCCCTGGTACGTGGCCGCCAAGGACGCCGCCCGCAACCGCCTCATCGTCGTGCAGGGGCACGAGCACCCGCAGCTGTTCAGCACGGCGCTCTGCACCGAAACCTGGCACTGGCTCGCCGCGCCGCGCCGCGCCGCCTTCGCCGCCGGCGTGAAGGTGCGCTACCGCCAGGCGGACCAGGCGGCGCGCTTTGAACCGCACGCGGACGGCACGATGCGCGTCAGCTTCGAGCACGAGCAACGCGCGGTCACGCCCGGTCAGTATGCCGTCGCCTACGAGGGCGAGCGCTGCCTCGGTGGCGCGGTCATCGGCACCGTGACCGCCAGTGCCCGCCGTTCCGTCGCCGCGGCCTAAGCCTTAAGGCAGCAGCCAGCGTAGCCGCCCGATATAATTGGCGGCTCACAGCGGAGGTACGCATGACGAACAGTTTCCGGGCGCGCTCCACACTGACTGCCGCGGATCGCTCCTACGAGATCTGGAGCCTGGCGGCGCTGCCACAGGAAAAGCTCGCACGTCTGCCCTACTCGCTGAAGATTCTGCTGGAGAATCTGCTGCGCTTCGAGGACGGCGTGAGCGTCACGCGCGCGGACATCGAAGCGCTCCTGGAATGGAATCCGGCGGCGGCGCCCTCGCATGAGATCGCTTTCACGCCGGCGCGCGTCATCCTGCAGGACTTCACGGGCGTCCCCTGCGTGGTGGACCTTGCCGCGATGCGCGAGGCGATCGTACGGCTCGGCGGCGACGCGCAGCGCGTCAACCCGCTCAATCCCGCCGAGCTCGTCATCGATCACTCCGTGCAGGTCGATGAGTACGGCTTTGCGGGGGCCCTGGCGGCCAACACCGCCATTGAATTCGCCCGCAACCGCGAGCGCTACGAATTCCTGCGCTGGGGTCAGACCGCGTTCCAGAACTTCTCCGTCGTGCCCCCCAGCACCGGAATCGTGCACCAGGTGAACCTGGAATATCTCGGACGCGTGATCTTCGATGCGGAGAGCAACGGGGTGCGGCGCGCCTATCCGGACACCCTGGTCGGCACCGACTCGCACACCACGATGATCAACGGCCTGGGCGTGCTCGGCTGGGGCGTGGGTGGCATCGAAGCGGAGGCAGCCATGCTGGGGCAGCCCGTGACCATGCTGATCCCGCAGGTCATCGGCTTCCGGCTCGAAGGACAGCTCAAGCCAGGCGCCACGGCGACCGACCTGGTGCTCACCGTCACCGAGATGCTGCGCAAGAAGGGCGTGGTGGACAAGTTCGTCGAGTTCTTCGGTGACGGTCTTGCCAATCTGCCGCTCGCCGACCGCGCCACCATCGCCAATATGGCACCTGAATACGGCAGCACTTGTGGCCTCTTCCCGATTGACGGGGAGACGGTGCGCTACCTGGAGCTCTCCGGACGCTCGCGCGAGCGCATCGAGCTCGTCAGCACCTATGCGAAGGCCCAGGGCATGTGGCGCAACCAGGGCGCGCAGGCCGCGCGCTACACCGATGAGCTGGAACTCGATCTTGGTACCGTGGTGCCCAGCCTGGCGGGCCCGAGCCGGCCGCAGGATCGCGTGCCCTTGACCGGCATGAAGAAGGTCTATGAGGCCAGCGCCAGGAAGGCGGCCACTGAGCGCGCCGCGCGCAGCGCGGCCAGCGGCAGCGCCGCGGTCACGCTGGACGGGCAGCAGTTCGAACTCAAGGACGGCGCCGTGCTGATCGCCGCCATCACCAGCTGCACCAATACCTCCAACCCGTCCGTGATGCTCGGCGCCGGACTGCTGGCGCGCAAGGCGCGCGCGCGCGGCCTCAAGGCGCAGCCGTGGGTGAAGGGCAGCCTGGCCCCCGGCTCGCGCGTCGTGACGGAATACTTCACCAAGGCCGGCGTGCTGGAGGATCTGGCAGCGGTGGGGTTCGACCTCGTCGGCTACGGGTGTACTTCTTGCATCGGTAACTCAGGACCACTCAAGCCGGCAATCTCGGCGGCCGTCAAGGCCGGTGATCTCACCGCCGCCGCGGTCCTCTCGGGCAACCGCAACTTCGAGGGGCGCGTGCACCCGGAAGTGCGCATGAATTTCCTCGCCTCCCCGCCGCTCGTGGTGGCGTACGCGCTTGCCGGCACCGTGGACATCGACCTCACCAGCGAGCCACTCGGCGCCGGTGCCGACGGCAAGCCGGTGTACCTCGCCGACATCTGGCCAAGCGACATGGAAGTGCAGGAGACACTGCGGCGCTCGATCGATTCGCAGATGTTCCGTCACAGCTACGCAAGTGTCTTCCAGGGTGATGCCAACTGGGCGAGCATCAAGGTGCCGGCCGGCAAGCTGTACAGCTGGGATGCAAAGTCCACCTACGTGAAGAACCCGCCCTACTTCGAGGGCATGACCATGACGCCGCCGGCACTGGCAGATGTGCGCGGCGCGCGCGTGCTGGCGCTGCTGGGCGACTCGGTCACGACCGACCACATCTCACCCGCCGGCAACATCTCCAAGACCAGCCCCGCGGCGCGCTACCTCGTGGAGCAGGGTGTCGAGCCGAAGGACTTCAATTCCTATGGCGCCCGGCGCGGCAATCATGAAGTGATGATGCGCGGCACGTTCGCCAACATCCGGCTGCGCAACCTCCTGGTTCCCGGCGTCGAGGGCGGCTTCAGCGTGCATCTGCCCGATGGCGAGCAGGCCTCGATATACGACGTGGCCATGCGCTACAAGAGGGAGGGCACGCCCCTCGTGGTGCTCGCAGGACGCGAGTACGGCACCGGCTCCTCGCGTGACTGGGCCGCCAAGGGCACGATGCTGCTCGGGATCAAGGCGGTGATCGCGGAGAGTTTCGAGCGCATCCATCGCTCGAACCTGATCGGCATGGGCGTCGCCCCGCTGCAATACCAGAGCGGCCAGAGCGCCAAGTCACTGGGGCTCACTGGGCGCGAGGTCTTCGCAATCGAGGGTCTGCGGCGCGGGGATGCCCGGGAAGTCACGGTCACGGCCACCCCCGATCAGGGTGAGGCGATCGTGTTCACGGCACGCCTGCGCATCGACACGCCCAAGGAGCGCGAGTACTACCGCCACGGCGGCATCCTGCAGTACGTGCTGCGGCAGCTGGCCGCGGCAGGCAGCGCAGCCTGACGGATTCCACGGCGCCGGTGGAGCGGCGCGCCCCCGCGTCCGGGCGCACCCGCGACCCGCTCGTGGCCGTGTTTGATCTTGACGGCACGCTCACGCGCCGCGACACCCTGTTGCCCTACGTCATGGGATTCTTGCTGCGCCATCCGGCGCGCCTGCCGCGGCTGCTGGGCGTCGTGCCGGCCTGCGTGCTGTTCCTGCTGCGGCGGGCCGACCACGGGGCGCTGAAGTCCGCCTTCATCCGCATGAGCCTGGGCGGCCGGCGGCGCGCCGAACTGGAGGCCTGGACGGCTCGCTTCGTGCAGCGGCTGCTGGTGCGCGGCATGTTCGCCGATGCGCTGAAACGCCTCGAGTACCACCGCGCGCACGCGGATTTCCTGGTGCTGCTCAGCGCCAGCACCGACCTCTATGTGCCGCAGATCGGCCGCGCACTGGGGTTCGCGCAGTCAGTCTGCACCGGATTGGAATGGGACGGCGACGTCCTGGTGGGCCGCCTGAGCACCCCGAACCGGCGCGGCGAAGAAAAGGTGCGCTGTGTGGAACAGCTGCGGGCCCAGCACCCACGGCGGCTGTTCGCCGCGTACGGCAACTCGGGCAGTGACGTGCCGCACCTGCGGATGGCCGACCGGCCGCTGCTGGTGAACGGCCGCCGCGCCGCGCGCGCCGCGGCGGCGCGTTACGGCATTCCGCGAGCAAGCTGGAGATAAATGCCCGGTGGCCTCGGACCCTTACATCGACGTGCGGATCTGCCACAGCTCCGGGAAGAATTTCAGTTCCAGCGCCTTGGCGAGGTAGGACACCCCGCCGGTGCCACCGGTGCCGGGTTTGTAGCCGATGATGCGCTCGACCGTCTTCAGGTGATGGCAGCGCCACAGCTGGAAGTTGTGGTCCAGATCCACGAGCCGCTCGGCCAGCTCGTACAGGTCCCAGCCCTGCTCGTGCTCGGCGTTGTGGTACACGTTGAGCCACGCGCCCGCCACCTGCTTGCTGGCGCGGTAGGGCTGGCTGAAATCGCGCGTGAGGTAGTCTTCGGCGATCTCGTAACCGCGACGACTGAGCAGGCGCAGCACCTCGTCGTACAGCGACGGGGCCTCGAGCGCGCGCCGCAGCGTCGCGTAGGCCTGCGGATCGCGCTGGTGCACGCTGATCATGTCGGCGTTCTTGTTGCCGAACAGGAATTCCAGCAGGCGGTACTGCAGCGACTGGAAACCTGAAGAACGCCCGAGCGCATTGCGGAACGCGGAGTACTCGAACGGCGTCAGGGTGGAGAGCACGTTCCACACCGAGATCAGTTGCGTCTGGGTGCGCGAGATGCGTCCCAGCATCTTCAGCGCCGGATCCAGGTCATCCTTGCGCACGCACGCCATGGCGGCGGTGAGCTCGTGCAGCATCAGGCGCATCCACAGCTCGGACACCTGATGCACGATGATGAACAGGATCTCGTTGTGCTCGGCGGAGAGCGGTTTTTGGGCGGCCAGCAGCTTGTCCAGCTGCAGGTATTCCCCGTACGAGATGGAGCTGCCGAGGTCCCAGTGCACCGCTTCGTCGGCCAGTTCCACCCGCTCGGACTTGTCGTACGGACCCGCACCCATGGGACGATGGTACACGTCGCTGACTCGGCGGCAACCGGCACCGCAAAGGCCGCAGCGGCCCCGGGCGGAATCCGCTAGGATCGCGCGCCAGTGTTTGCCGGTGATTCCTGCCAAGAGCCGTGAACCAACCGATCCTCGAAGTGCGTGATCTGGTGAAACAGTACCCCGCCACCACCGCGGTGGCGGGCGTGTCCTTCAGCGTGCCCGAGGGCATCTGCTTCGGCCTGCTCGGGCCGAACGGCGCCGGCAAGACCACCACGATCGAGATCATGGAAGGCATCCTGCCGCCGACGTCCGGGGAGGTCCGCTACCGCGGCGAGCCCCTCGGCGTGCGCTTTCGCGAGCAGGCCGGAATCCTGTTTCAGAAGACCGCCCTGCAGGACTTCCTCACCGTGCGCCAGAGCATCGCGCTGTTTCGCGGCCTGTATGCCACCGGCCTCGACGTCGAGGAAGTGATCCGCCTGTGCGCGCTCGAGAAACTGGCGAATCGTGACAGCCGCAAGCTCTCGGGGGGCCAGCAGCAGCGGCTGCTGCTCGCGATCTCGCTCGTGAATGACCCGGCGATACTGTTTCTGGATGAACCGACGACCGGCCTTGACCCGCAGGCGCGCCGCAGCTTCTGGGAGCTGGTTGAATCGATCAAGGCGCGTCGCAAGACCATCATCCTCAGCACGCATTACATGGAAGAGGCGGAACTGCTGTGCGATGAGATCGCAATCATGGATCGCGGACAGCTGCTCGCCATGGGATCCCCGCACAAGCTGCTGCACGAGCACTTCGCGGAGGTGATGCTGGAACTGCCGCGCCAGGCGTTCACCCCGGCGGCGCGGGCCCTGAAGCTCAGCGTCATCGAGGCCGCCGAGCGGGTCGAGATCAGCACCCATGACGTGGAGGGAACGCTGCGGCAGCTGCTGGAGGCGCAGGTGCCGCTGGCGCAACTGCGCATCCGGCCGGCGAATCTGGAGGACCTGTTCCTGGAACTCACCGGTAAGGAGCTGCGCCCATGATCAGGCGCCTGCTGGCGGTGCTGCACGCGCGCAATCTTGAGTTCGTGCGTGACCGTGGCACGCTGCTGTTCACCCTCCTGCTGCCCATCATGCTGGTGGTGGGCATGGGATTCGTGTTCGGCGGCCCGGAACGCCCGCTGTTCAAGGTCGGGGTAGTGACGCCCCGGATCGACCGCCAGGCCAACGCCTTCCTGAGCGAACGCTACGTGGAATTCGTCGCCGAGCCGGACGAGCCCGGCGGCCTTTATAAGGTCACCCACCAGCAGATCGACCTGCTGCTGAGTCTCGGGCCGCCGCTGCGCTACTGGGTCAACACCGATTCGCCCAAGGGTTACATCGTCGAGAAGCTGCTGCTCGCGGCCGACCCGCAGGCCCACCGCGAGGTGGTTGCAGGCGCGGCGGTGCGCTACGTCGACTGGCTGTTTCCGGGCATCCTCGGCATGAACATGATGTTCAGCTGCCTGTTCGGCGTCGGCTATGTGGTCGTGCGCTACCGCAAGAGCGGCTTCCTCAAGCGCCTGCACGCGACCCCGCTCAGCGCGTTCGAGTTCCTGGGCGCCCAGGTACTCTCGCGCCTGAGCCTGATTCTCTTCGTGACAGCGGTCCTCTACCTCGGCATCGGCACGATCATCAGGTTTCACAGCGCCGGCAACATGGCGCTGCTGCTCCTGGTAGCGGTCCTGAGTGCGCTGTCGATGGTCGCGCTCGGACTTACCATTGCCGCCCGTTTCTCGAGTGAGGAACTCGTTGGGGGCCTGTTGAACGTCCTCACCTGGCCGATGATGCTGTTGTCGGGAATCTGGTTTTCGCTTGAGGGCTCGCCACGCTGGGTGCAGTGGATCGCCCACGTGTTCCCGCTGACGCACACCCTAGATGCGGCCCGCGCGGTGATGCTGGACGGCGCCGGTATCCGGCAGATCGCGCCGAATCTGCTGTATCTTGCGCTCACCGCCCTCGCCTTCCTCGCCTTCGGGGCCTGGTCGTTCCGCTGGCGCATCGACTGACAAGACTCCAGGAGCCCGTGCTTGCAGTTCTTAAGCGACAATACCTCCACCGCCTGCCCCGAGATCCTGGCAGCCCTGGCAAGCGTCAACCGCGGCCGCGTCCACAGCTACGGCGATGACGAATGGACCGCGCGCCTCGATCGCTGCTTCGGCGACTTCTTCGGAACCGAGGTGCGCGCCTTCGCGCTCGCCACCGGAACGGCGGCCAACTCCCTGAGCCTCGCCACGCTGAGCCCCCCCTACGGGGCGATCTTCGCGCACGAGGAGGCCCATATCCAAACCGACGAGTGCGGCGCGCCGGCATTCTTCTCCGGCGGCGCGCAGCTCGCCCTGCTTCCCGGGGAGCATGCGCGCATCTCCCCGCACACCTTCGCACAGGCGCTCGCGGACCACCCGTCCGTAAACGTGGGCCTGCACAGCGTGCAGCCGGCGGCGCTGTCGCTCACGCAGATGACCGAATTCGGCACCGTGTACCGGCCGGCGGAACTCAAGGAGCTGTGCGACCTTGCCCACGCTCGCGCGCTCAAGGTACAGATGGATGGTGCGCGCTTTGCCAACGCGGTCGCATTCCTCGATTGCCACCCGGGCGACATCAGCTGGCGTGCGGGCGTTGACGTGCTGTCCTTCGGCGCCACCAAGAACGGCGCCCTGGCCGCCGAAGCGGTGGTGTTCTTTGATACCTCACTGGTGCGCGACTTCGAGCTGCGGCGCAAGCGCGCCGGGCACCTCTTCTCCAAGTCCCGCTACGTTGCCGCGCAGCTGCTCGCGTACGTCGAGAGCGGCTTGTGGAGACGCAATGCACAGCGTACCAACGCCCTCGCGCAGCGCGTAGCCGCAGCCGCCCGCGGGCGGCTGCTGCATCCGGTCGAGGGCAACGAGGTCTTCGTCAAGCTCGGTGTCGAGCGGCGCCAGCAGCTGCGCGCTGCCGGATTTGATTTCTACGACTGGGGACCGCCGCACAACGGCGAGGCACGCCTGGTGGTCTCCTGGGACCAGCCGGTGGAAGAGGTCGATGCGCTGTGCGCGGCGCTGCAGACGCTCTGAGCTAGCCGCCGGGCCCTACTGCTCCCGCAGGCTCGTGGTCACCGGCAACCGCGCGGCGCGCAGCGCCGGCAGAAAGCCGCCGACCATGCCGATGACCACGGCGATGATGAGCCCCTGGATGACAAGGGCCGGCGTGACCTTGAAGTTGAACACCACCTGCGTGAAGTTCTGGCCCAGGGTCGAAACCGACATGTTGTTGAAGAGCACGTACGCGATCAGGGCGCCAAGGATGCCGCCGCTGAGCGCCAGCAGCAGCGCCTCGATCATGACCGAGAACAGAACCGGAGTGCCGCCGAAGCCGATCGCGCGCAGCGTCGCAATCTCCTTGCCGCGGGCGGCGACGGCGGCGTACATGCTGTTGAGCGCGGCAAACACCGCGCCCAGGGCCATGATGAGGGTCACGATGCCGGCGAGGAAACCGATGGTGGCGCGGAACTGCTTGGTCTGGGCGTTGAAGTAGTCCAGCTCGCGGATCACGTCAACGTTCAGGCGCGGGTCGGCGGCCACGCCGGCCTTGAGCTTCTCCAGCCCGTCGGCGCCGTCCAGGGCGGCGAGGATGGAGCTTGATCCGGTACGACCGAAGGTGGTGCGGGCGACGTTGATGTCGGTCCACAGCTCGCTGTCGTGGGCATCGCCCGACTCGAAGGCGCCGACGACGGTCCAGTCCGAGCCGCGCATCCTCACCACCTTGCCGATCTCTGCCCCCTGGAACTGGCGCAGCACGCCGGCGCCGACGATCAGCTCGCGCAGTCCCGGGGTGAAGTTGCGGCCGTTGACGATGCGCAGGTTCGGACGCAGGGCGAAGGCGGCCGGGTCGACGCCGCGCACCGTGATGTTGGCGCCGTTCTTGGTGTCGTCCTTGCGGATCAGTTCCGCGATTACCATCATTTCCGCCGATGACTGGGGCTTGCCGTCAGCACCCAGGCGGATGCCGGGCATCTGCTTCAGCAGATCGGTCTGCTCGCGGTCCAGACCGGAATTGAGCTCCGCGTCCGAGCCGCCGCGCATCATGATCACCGCGTCCTGGCGCCCGGTTGCTCTCAGGGTACTGGAGAATCCGTTCGCCATGGCCAGCAGCGCGGTGAACACTGCCACCACGCCGGCCAGCCCGATCACGATTACGAGCGAAGTTGCCCAGCGCTCGGGAATGCTCTTGATGTTGATGCCGGTGATGGCGAATATCTGTGCGAGCACGAATGCGTCTCCTGTGCGGGCCTAACGCCCGGCGAGTGCGTCCACAATCCTCAGACGCCGGGCGCGCAGCGCCGGCAGCAGGCCAACTACGATGCTCATGACGAGGATCGCGGTCACCCCGAGCAGCCACACCCTGAGGTCCGGGCTGAGCTGGAACTGGCCACCGGAGCCCTTCTCCACCATCGCACCGGCGAGCGTCGCCAGCACCAGGCCGATGAGGCCCCCGAACAGGCACAGCGCGAGCGCCTCGGCAAACACGAAGCCCAGCACCGCGCCGTCGGAGAATCCCAGCGTCTTCAGCACCGCCAGTTCCGGAATGCGCTCGCGCACGCTCTGCGCCATGGTGTTGCCGACGACCAGTAGCAGCGTGAAGAACACCGCGAACAGGATCCAGCGCACGATGAGGCCGATATCGCCGACCTGCTTGACGAAGCCGAGGTTGAAGTCCTTCTCGGTCTGGGTCTTGGTCTCATCCGGGGAGTTCTCGAACATCGTGTCCACGGTCTTGCTGATGGCCTCGGCCTGCTTGCCGTCCGCCAGTTTCAAGATGAAGAAATTGGCGCGTCCCTTGCCGAAGGCGTTCGCCTCATCAAAGTAGTCGTGGTTGATGAAGACGTTCTGGGCCAGCTTCTTGGTGTCCTCGGTAGTGCCGTCGTAGATCCCGACCAGGTCGAAGGCCCACGCCTTGCTGCCGTTCTTCTGAGGGTAGATGTTGGAAGCCAGCGGGATCTTCTGGCCGACCTTCCAGCCGTACTTATCGGCGACCACCTTGCCGGCGATCATGGCAGTGCGCGTGTTCGCGAACGCCTGCCACTGCGCATCCGGCATGGAGTACTCCGGATACACGTCGCGCTGGCGCAGCGGATCGACCGCGAACGCGAACACCGGGGTGTTCTCCTGCCACACGCCACCGAACCACTGCGAGTAGCCCACGCGCGCGACGCCTGGGATGGCTTCCAGCTTGGGCACCATGCTGATCGGCAGTGGCTGCGTGAAGGAGACGCGCGCCTGGGTCATCAGGCGCGTGGCACCCACGAAGTTCTGGCCGGCATTGAAGATCGAATTGACCGACTGCAGCAGGCCGAAGAGCAGGAACGCCATGATCACCGACAGCAGTGTGAGCACGGTGCGGGTGCGCTTGCGGAACAGGTTGGCGATGACGAAGCCGGTTTTGGTCATGACGATATCCTCGAATCGGGCCTCAGGCGGCCTGCTCCAGCAGCTGGCCCTTCTCCAGGTGCAGCGTGCGGCGTGCGAACTCGGCCGCCTTGGGGTCATGGGTGACCATCACGATCGTCTTGCCGTGCTCGCGGTTGAGCACCTGCAACAGCCCCAGGATCTCATCCGCGGTCTTGCGGTCCAGGTCTCCGGTCGGCTCATCGCAGACCAGCAGCTGCGGATCGGATACCAGCGCGCGCGCAATGGCGACGCGCTGCTCCTGGCCGCCGGAGAGCTCACGGGGCTTGTGCTTGGCACGGTCGGCGAGACCCACCACCTGCAGGGCGACCGCGGTGTTCTTCTTGCGCTGCGCTGCCGAGAGCTTCGTGAGCAGCAACGGCAGTTCCACGTTGCCTTCCGCCGTCAGCACCGGCATGAGGTTGTAGAACTGGAATACGAAACCCACGTTGTGGGCGCGCCAGTGCGCGAGCTCGCCGCTGGAGAGCTTGTCGATGCGGTTGCCGCCGACCTTGATCTCCCCGGCGGTGGGCTGGTCAAGACCCCCGATCAGGTTGAGCAGGGTGGTCTTGCCCGAGCCCGAAGGACCCATGAGCGCCACGTAGTCGCCCTTGGGGATGTCCAGGGTGAGCCCGTGCAGGACTTCCACCTTCTGCTTGCCGCGTTCGTAGACCTTGGTGACATTGCGGATCTCAACCATGGATTCGGACATAGCAACCTCAGCTCCAATGCACAGAAATGGATGCGGGCCGCGCAGACGGTGCCCCGGAATGCGACCTGCCAGCGCAGTTCATTTGGCCACGGTGACGGCCGCGCCGTCCTTAAGATCGGCCGGGGGATCGAGGATCACAGTATCCCCGATGCTGACGCCGCTGAGTACCTGGCGCGAGTCGCCGCGGGTTGCACCCAAAGCGACGGTGCGCTGCTCGGCTCGCTTCTCGTGCAGCAGGTAGACGACGTCGTGACCGTCTTGCGTGCGGATGGCGCCCGTGGGCACGAGTGCCCCACGCGGCGCCTGCACAGCAACCGGCGCTTCGGTCTTTCTTTCCTCCAGGAAGGAGACGCGTACGCCCATGTCCGGGACGATGCGCGGATCCTTCAGATCAAGGCCGATGCGCACCTTCACCGTCGCCTTGGAGCGATCCGCCGTGGGGATGATGGCGATGACGTGCGAGGGGATCTGCCAGTCCGGATAGGCGTTGAGAACGGATTGCACCGGCTGCCCCGGCTGCACCCGGTTGATGTAGGCCTCGTTTACGTCGACTTCGATCTCGAGTGAATCCATGTCGACGATCGTGCCGATGCCGGTGCGCGTGAAGCCCCCGCCCGCCGAGAATGGGGAGATGATCTCACCCACCTGAGCGGCCTTGGCGATGACGACGCCGGTGAACGGCGCACGCACGGTGCAGTAATCAAGCTGCACCTGGGCGGAGCGCAGGTTGGCGGTGGCAAGATCGATCTGTTTGCGCTGTCCCTCGACCTGCGCGCTCTGGCCGTCCACCTGGGCGCGCGCCTGCTCCACGGCCTGCGCGGAGACGAGGTTGCGCTTCACCAGGTCCTCGGCCCGGTTGGCATCACGCACGCTTTGCGCCAGCTGCACCTGATACTGCGCGAGCAGCGACTGCGCGGTGTGCAGTTGCGCCTGCGCCTGTGCCAGCGCCGCCTTCTGCGCAGTATCGTCCAGCGTCCCCAGCACCTGTCCTTCTTTGACGTGATCGCCCTCCTCGATCAGCACCTGCGTCAGGGTGCCCGTGATCTGCGCTGACACGGTGGCTTCGCGCCGCGCAGTCACGTAGCCCGTGGCATCCAGCACCGAGCCGCCCGTGCCGCCGCCGGGCACGGCGCGTGCGAGCGCCGTGTGGACTGGTACGCCGCGTGGGCCGGCCAGGACCCACCATGCGCCCGCGCCGATGATGGCGAGCAGGAGCGCGGCGCCCATGATCCAGTAGCGACGGCTGACTCCGGTGTTCGCGGGCGGCTCGCTGCGGTCAATTCGCAGCTGATGCAGCAGGGCCTTGTTGTCAGGTTCGGAAGCCATTCACCCGTGATCCGCTCTTCAAAGGCGCGCAACGATAGCATAGCCATCCGGGGTTTCCGGAGGCTCGGATACATACAGTGCGTACGTGGCGTTGCAGCTGTACCAACTGCTCGCAGCGCGCGTGACAATTGTCAGCTTCTGCCCGGGGAGGGCAAGCGAATTGCGTCAGCCCGAGGTGATTTTCGCCATCAGCCGCCGCGCCTGTGCGTATTGCGGCGCGAGCAGCAGTGCGCGCTCGAGCGCGTCACGGGCGCCCACCGCATCGCCGTGGTCCATGAGGTCGCGGCCCAGGAAGAAGTACGCCTCGGCCGCTCCCCAGCCGGGCAGCGGCTCCGGTCCGCCGCGCTCGGTCTCGAACGCCGCCACTGCATTTCGCAGCTTCGTGAGCGCGCGCTCCTTATTCCCGCCTTGCGCGCTTGGCAGCTGATAGTCATTCACCGCGTCGATCAGCAGTACCCGCGGATTCTTCGCCGCGAGCTGCAGTGCCCGGTCCAGATCCTTGCGTGGCCGGTACGCGGCGAACGGCACATGCATGCCGCCGGCGGCGAGCGGCATCGACTCGCAGGCCGAGCGCAGCGCCAGCCCTTCCGCGAAGTCCGACTTCGTTTCCAGCACCCCGCCGAGTTCGTGCACGCAGCGCGCGGACAGTTCGGCGGCCGAAGGCCCGCCGGCAGAACCTGGATTCTGGGTCGCAAGCTGCGCCAGCCGCCAGGCCGCCAGACCCTGGTAGTAGCCGCGCCACGGCTCGTGCGACTCTTCGGCGGCGACCGCCTCCTGCAGGTTGCGCAGCGTGCGCCCGTCCTCGGTGTAGTAGGCGTACTGGATGCGGCTCTCGATGTCGCGCCACTGAGTCTCCTCCGCGGGTGCGGCGCCGGCGAGCGCCACGGCCGCGAGCGCGGCCGCAAAGCGCCAGGCCCGCCCCGTGTCCGTTCGCTTCCGAGACATCCGCTGCAAGGCGCCCCCGTTCAGTAGAATGTGCGCGCGATGCAAGACCATAACATAGGGCCACCGGCGATGGCCGCCGCGCCGCTCGTCGACATCGGCATCAACCTGGCTCACGACAGCTACGATGCCGATCGCGACGCCGTCATCGACCGCGCCGCTGCCGCCGGCGTCACGCAGCTGGTGGTCACCGGCTCGACGCTCGCAAGCTCGGCGCGCGCCATCGAGCTGGCACGCACGCGAACAAGTCTGTTCGCCACCGCCGGTGTGCACCCGCACCACGCGAGCGAACTCAGTCCCGAGCGCCTCGCCGACCTGCGGCAGCTCGCGCAGGCGCCCGAGGTGGTCGCGATCGGGGAATGCGGGCTGGACTACTTCCGCGACCTGTCGCCGCGCGCCGCACAACAGCAAGCCTTCCACCGCCAGCTCGAGCTGGCGCGGACCCTCGGCAAGCCGGTATTCCTGCACCAGCGCGACGCGCACGCGGACTTCGCGGGGATCCTGCGCGAGCACGCCGGCGAGTGGCGCGGCGTCGCGCACTGCTTCACCGGTACCGCGGAGCAACTCGGCACCTATCTGGAACTCGGACTCGCGATCGGCATCACCGGGTGGATCTGCGATGAGCGCCGCGGCGCGCACCTGGCTGCGCTCATGCCGCAGGTTCCCGCGGAGCGACTGTTGCTGGAAACCGATGGCCCCTACCTGCTGCCCCGCGACCTGCAGCTCAAGCCCGCCTCGCGGCGCAATGAACCGGCGTATCTTCCGCACATCGCCGCAGCGGTGGCGCGCGCCCGGCGGGAGCCCCTCACGGCCCTGGCGCACTCGAGCACGGCGGCAGCGCGACGGCTGTTTGCGCTGCCCGGCGTCGAACCCTGACTAGAAATTACTTTGATACACATGTTTAAGTTACTGTTTTTACTTAGGTGGAACCGGCCATGGATTTGAAGCGCCTCCGCAGCTCGATCGACACGACCTGGGATGACTCGATCACCGAGCGACTCATCGAATACGTGCGCATCCCCAATAAGTCCCCGATGTTCGATCCGCAGTGGCAGGAACACGGCCACATGGAGAAGGCCGTGACGCTGATGGCGGACTGGTGTCGCGCGCAGCCGCTGCCCGGAGCGCGCGTGGAAGTGCGTCGGCTGCCCGGGATCACCCCGCTGCTGCTGGTGGACATCCCCGGCGAACTGCCCGGCTCCGTGTTGCTCTACGGTCACCTCGACAAGCAGCCGGAGTTCACCGGCTGGTTGCCGGGCCTGGGGCCCTGGGAGCCGGTGGTCCGCGACGGCAAGCTCTACGGGCGCGGGGCCGCCGATGACGGTTACGCGGTGTTCAGCTCCCTCACGGCCATCGCGGCTCTCAAGCAACAGCAGGTACGCCTGCCGCGCTGCGTGGTGCTGATCGAAGCTTGCGAGGAAAGCGGCAGCACGGATCTGCCGGCGCATCTGGAGGCGCTCGGGACGGCAATTGGCGATCCCTCCCTGGTCGTGTGTCTGGATGCCGAGTGCGGCAACTACGAGCAGGTGTGGTGCACCACTTCACTGCGCGGCAATCTCGTAGGCACGCTGCGGGTACGGGTGCTCACCGAGGGGGTGCACTCGGGCATGGCGACCGGCATCGCGCCGACGGCGTTTCGGATTCTCGAGCAGCTGCTCGCGCGCATCGAGAATCCCGTGACCGGCGACCTGCTGCTCGAGGAGCTGCAGGTGAATCTGCCGCAGGACCGGCGGGTGCAGGCCATGGCCGCCGCCAAGGTGCTCGGCGACGAGGTCGCCGGCAAACTGCCGTGGGTGAAGGGGGCGCATGCGCTCTCGGATGATCCGGCGGAACTCATCATCAACAATTCCTGGCGTCCGACGCTCGCCGTCACGGGCGCCGAGGGGCTGCCGCCGCTCGGATCCGCCGGCAACGTGCTGCTGCCGGAGGTCGCAGTCAAGCTCTCCCTGCGACTGCCACCGACCTGCGACGCGGAGCGCGCCACGCGCGCGGTCAGGGAGGCGCTCGAGCGCGAACCGCCGTACGGCGCGCAGGTGAGCTTCGAGGAGGCCTCGGGCACCGGCGGCTGGAATGCTCCGGCACTTGCCCCCTGGCTCGAGGAATCGATTACCCAGGCTTCGCGTGCGGTCTACGGACGGGCAGCGGTACACATCGGCTGTGGCGGCACCATTCCGTTCATGGGCATGCTGGGAGAGCGCTTCCCGCAGACGCAGTTCTTCATCACCGGCGTGCTGGGACCGCACGCCAACGCGCACGGACCGAACGAGTTCCTGCACCTCGACTATGCGAAGAAGCTGACCGCCTGTGTCTCCCTGGTGCTCGCCGATCACGCCCGCACCGTCACCTAGCGGGCGCGCGGACCGCGTACGCTCAGGAGCCACGCGCGCTTTTTAGCGCATGTCCACCATGAAGCTGGGCTTGACGGCGTCCTTCAGGCGTTGCCAGCCCTCGCGAAACTGCGCTCCGCCCTCGCCGGGCACATCAAAATCAGCGGTCGCGAACTCGGCGCGTAGCGCATCGAGCATCAGCGTCCACTTGGGCAGGCCCTTGGGGAACTTGCCGCGCCGCGTGAACACCACGCGACCCTCCACCGGCACGTCGCCCGCGACCGCCTTGACCGAGGCGATGCGGTCGTACAGCGCGCTTTGCGGATTGGTAAAGGTAAAGCGCTGCGCACCGTCCATCACGGTCCACTCCGCCATCTGGTCCCCGCCGAAAATGTTGCCCTTCACGTCGCGCAGATCGATCACCACGATGCCGCGCATGGTCAGCAGCAGGAAATCCACGTGAAAGCCGCCACCGCCCATGCCGTCCGGCACCAGCACGTCGATCATGTGGTCCGAGGCGCCCGCCGTCACCGCCGCGCGCAGCGCCTTGCGCGCCCGGTAGTGGCGGTACCAGCGCCAGCCCAGGGCGACGCCGAAGCCCAGTGCGGCGGCGGCCGCGATCAGCACCCAGGCGGTGGGGGTCAGTTTCTGCAGCTCATCCACGTCAGCGTGTCTCCTGAAGCACCGCGCGCAGGCTATCAAGGCCTGCGTCAATTTCCACACTCTGCCTCGGCCGCGCGAACAGCGCGGCCAGGCTTTCCGGCACCGGCACCGGGCGCCCGATGAGCGGCGAGACGATCTCCGGGAACTTCGCCGGGTGGGCCGTCGCGACCAGCACCCAGCGGCGGCCGTCGCGCTGCTGCGGCTCCAGGCGCTGCCACGCCTCGGCCGCGGTGGCCGTGTGGGGGCACCAGATCTGCCCGAATTCCTCGAACCCGGCGCGGATGCGCGCGCGGATCTGCTCATCGCTGACCGTGAACGCGCTCACGGCCGCGCGCAGGGCGCGCATCTGCGGAAACAGCGCCAGCAGACGTTCCATGTTACTGGGGTTGCCCACGTCCATCGCCGAGGCCAGCGTCGGGATGCTCGCCCGTGGACGCCACTCACCGCCCGCCAGGTAATCCGGCACGCTGCGGTTGGCGTTGTGCGCCAGCACGACCTCGGCGATCGGCAGGCCCAGTTGCCGCGCCCACAGGCACGCCAGCGCATTGCCGAGGTTACCGCTGGGGATGATGAAGGATGCGGGCTCCCCGTACCGGCGCAGCACCGCAAGACTGGCGGCGGCGTAGTAGACGCTCTGCGGCAGCAGGCGGCCCAGGTTGATGCTGTTGGCGGACGACAGCTGCGTCTGCGCCCGCAGCGGGGCGTCGAGAAAGGCCTCCTTCACCAGACGCTGGCAGTCATCGAAGCTGCCGCGCACGGCGAGCGAGCGCACGTTGTCGCCCCAGCAGGTGAGCTGCTGCTCCTGGGTCGGGGAGACGAGCCCCTTGGGGTAGAGCACCACGACCCGCACCCCGCGGCGGCGATGGAACGCCGCGGCCACCGCGCCGCCGGTATCCCCGGAGGTGGCGACGAGAATGGTCAGCTCACGCGCCTCCCCGGCCCGCAGGTACGTAAAGCAGCCGGCGAGAAAGCGCGCGCCGAAATCCTTGAACGCCGCGGTGGGCCCGTGAAAGAGCTCGAGCACCGCCAGACGCCCCTCGGCGCGCAGGGGCACGAGGGGCGCGGGGAAGTTGAAGGCCTCGCTGAGAATCTGCCGAAGCTGCGGTGCCAGCGCGTCGCCCGCGGCGAAGGGCGCCAGCAGCCGCGCGCCCACGGGCGCCAGCTCGAGCGTACCGTCGAAGTCCCCTGGCACAAGCTGCGGCCAGTCGCTCGGTACGTAGAGCCCGCCGTCCGGCGCCAGCCCCTGCAGCAGCGCCGCACTCAGGGGCAGCGCCGGCGCCCTCCCGCGGGAACTGTGGAACCGCAGCGGCGCCGCCGGCTGCGCGTTCACGTAAGCACCCGCGCGCCCGCCGTACTCACTGGCACGCACCAGGCATCACTTTGGAGCGAGTGCCGCGCGAATTCGCGCTGCATCGCGGCGAGCACCGCCGGCGCGACATCCTCGCGCGCCCAGGCAAACATCGAAGGCCCGGCGCCCGAGATCGAGCAGCCGAGCGCGCCGGCCTCCATCGCCGCGCGATGCACCTCGTGGAAGCCCGGAATGAGCGCCTGGCGCTGCGGTTCGATGACCACGTCCTGCAGCGAGGCGCGGATCATGTCCAGGTCGTCGGTGTAGCAGCCGGAGATGAAGCCGGCAAGATTGGCGGTCTGCCAGACGAAGTCGGACAGCTCGACGCTGCCCTTGAGCATCGCGCGCGCCTTGCTGGTCGCGAGGAACATGTGCGGATGTACCACCACCGCACGGATCGTGGCCGGGACCGGGATCTGTTTGACGCGCGGATGATCAATGCCCACGGTCAGCACCAGGCCGCCGAAGAGCGAGGGGGCGATGTTGTCAACGTGCTGGGCGCCGCTCGCGACGGCCTCCCCCGCCATCGCGAACTTGAGCAGCTCGAGGCGGTCGCACGGTTGCGCCAGCAGGGCATTGGCCGCCACCACGGCCGCGACCGCCGAAGCGGCGGAGCCCCCGAGGCCCGAGCCCAGCGGGATACCCTTCTCGATCTGCACGTCGAAGCCGAAGTCCGGTCGCGCCGCCTCCTGCAGGGCGAGCAAGGCGCGCCCCGCGGTATTGTCGCGGGCCTTGTGCGAGATGTCCCGGGCGACGCCGCGGATGGCACTGATCGTGACTCCCGGGACGGCACTGCGGGTGACCGTGACGCGATCCCCCAGCGCCCCGAGTGCGAATCCCAGGATATCGAAGCCGATGGCGACGTTGCCGACCGAGGCCGGCGCGAACGCGGTCGCGCCCGCGGGCCGCGGCGCCGCGCTCACAGTCGTGCCCCGAGGTAGGCCGCGAGGCGCAACAGGTCCGCGAATACTCCCCCCGCGGTGACTTCAGGTCCGGCGCCCGGACCCTGCACGATCAGGGGGTTGTCGCAGTAGCGACGCGTCGCGAAGCGCACCACGTTGTCGGTGAGCGCGATGTTGGCAAACGGGTGGCGCGTGTCCAGCTCCTGCAGACCCACGGTGGCCTCGCCCGCGGCAGTGATCTTGCCGGTGTAGCGCAGCACCTTGCCGCGCGCGCGCGCGCCGGCAAGGCGACGGTGCATGAGCTCGTCGTAGCGGGGCAGGTGCGCCATGAACTCCTCGATGGAGCCCGCGGCGAGTTCCGTCGGCACCAGACTCTCGACTCTGACGTCCTTCATCTCCAGCGCCAGTCCCATCTCGCGGCCCAGGATGATGAGCTTGCGCGCCACGTCCATGCCGGAGAGGTCATCGCGCGGATCCGGCTCGGTGAAGCCGCGCTGGCGCGCATCGTGCACGATCTCGGAGAAATTCGAACTGCCATCGTAGAGGTTGAAAAGATAGGCAAGCGTGCCGGAGAAGATGCCCTCGATGCTGGTGATGTCATCGCCGGTCTCGCGCAGGTCGCGCACTGTCTGCACCACGGGCAGCCCCGCCCCGACGGTGGCCTCGTAGAGGTAATGCGAGCCGGCCGCACGGCGCGCCTGCTGCAGGTGGCGGTAGGCGGCAAGATCGGCACTGTTCGCCTTCTTGTTGGGAGTGACGATGTGGATGCCCGCGCCCAGCCATTCCGCGTAGCGGGCCGCGACGGCCGTGCTCGCGGTGCAGTCGACGAGCACCGTGTGTGGCAGATAATCCACCCGCACGTGCTCGAGAAAGCGCGCAACCTCGGCCGCGGCACCGTGTTCCTTGAACTGCGTGCGCCAGTCCGCGAGCGCGATGCCCGGATCCCCGAGCAGCATGCGCTGCGAGCTCAGCAGCCCGCGCACCCGCAGGTCGAGATTGAACTGCTGCCGCAGCCGCTCGCTCTGGGACGCGAGCTGATCGAGCAGCACCCGCCCGACGGCCCCCGGCCCGATCACCCCGATCGAGAGCGTATGCGGGGACAGGTAGAGGCCGGCATGCACCGCGCGCAGTGCACGGGTGGCGTTGCGCCCATCGACGACGGCGGAAATGTTGCGCTCGGAGGCCCCCTGCGCGATGGCGCGTACGTTGACGCCGGCAGTCCCGAGCGAGGTAAACACCTTGGCGGCGATGCCCGGCGTGCCCGCCATGCCGTCGCCCACGACCGCGAGGATCGCCAGATCCGGGTCGACGTCGACACTCTGGATCTGGCCTTCCTTCAGTTCACGCTCGAAGGCGCGACGCACGATGGTCGCGGCGCGCTCGGCCTGCTCCTGCGGTATCGCGCAGCAGATCGAGTGCTCGGAGCTGCCCTGCGAGATGAGAATGACGGAGATGCCTTCCTCGCGCAGCGCGCCAAAGAGGCGGTAGGCCGTGCCCGGCACGCCGATCATGCCGGTACCCTCGAGGTTCACCAGCGCCACCCGGTCGATGCTGGTGATGCCCTTCACCGGCAGGGCCGAGTCCGGCTGCGCGCAGATGAGCGTCCCGATCTTGTCCGGCGCAAAGGTGTTGCGAATCCAGATCGGGATGCCGTCCTTGACCGCCGGTGCCATGGTCTTCGGGTGGATCACCTTGGCGCCGAAGTAAGCCAGCTCCATGGCCTCGTTATACGAGAGCGAATCGATCACCCTGGCGTCCGGTACGCGCCGCGGATCCGCCGACAGCACCCCATCGACGTCGGTCCAGATGTGAATCTCGGCAGCCTCCATCAGCGCCCCGAAGATCGAGGCCGAGAAGTCGCTGCCGTTGCGTCCGAGGGTGGTGCGCACGCCGCGCCGGTCGGAGGCGATGAAGCCGGTGATCACGAGCGTGCCGTCGAAGTCCGGCGGTACCTGCGCCTGCAGATTGGCGCGCGACTCGGCCCACTGGATGCCCGGCCCCCAGCCGCCCCAGTCCACCAGGACCACGCGGCTCGCATCGACCCACTGCACCGTGCCCTTGCGGCGCTTGCGCTCCTCGAAGAAGCGCTGGAACAGGCGCGACGACCAGATCTCGCCGTAGCCGGCGATGAGGTCACTGACGGTGCTGGCCGCCGAGCGCGTCAGCTCCACCGCGTGCAGGATACCCAGCAGATCCTGGGTATCGCGGTCGAAGCCGGTGAGGTAGGCCTGGGCGGCCGGGGCCGTCAGCACCTCCTGTGCTATGGCAGCATGACGCGAACGCAGTTGCGCCAGTTCGCTGCGGTAACCGCCGTCCTGGCGCTCCGCCAGTGCCACCAGACGCAGCAGGGCGTCGGTCACGCCCTTGCAGGCGGACAGTACGACGGCCAGACGTGCGGGCGGGGCGGACTCCAGAATGGCCGCCACTTTGCGGAAGCAGTCGGCGTCAGCCACGCTCGACCCCCCGAACTTGTGCACGACCCAGGGATCGGGTTTGCTCATCGCAGCGGGATTTCAGGACCTCGGATAAGGCCGTGCGACTCTACTGAGGCATCGACAGCTGCGCAATGACACAGTGCGCAGCGGCACGGCAGCGTCGCGTGCTAGCGCAGCGGCGCATTTTCATCCCACCTACGGCTCCGCGGCCGCCGCCACGGCAGGATCAAACATGCCGCGGGCGCGCGCGCCGGAGGCCGGCGGCCGCACCCCGGTCACTCCCTGAACTCCCGGCCGCCGGGGGTGCAACCCCGCGCGCGCAGCTTGGCCGCAGGTCTACCTCCTCCGATGGAGGCTGCGCCGGACACCGGCCGGGCGCCGCGCTGGCATAATCGGCGTACTGTGTCCGCCTCTCTCGCACCTCTGCTGCCTCTGTTCGAACGCGAGCGCCGCGCCGGACGCGCCTGTGCGCTGGGTGTGCTGCTGCACACCGAGGGCTCCACCTACCAAAAGCGCGGCGCGCTGATCCTGATCGCCGCCAACGGCGATTACGCGGGATTGCTGTCCGGGGGTTGCCTGGAGACGGACCTGCTCGAACATGCCGCCCGGGTCATCGCCTCGGGCGAGGCGCATACGGTGCAGTACGAGATGGGTACCGAGGAGGATCTGCTGTGGGGTCTGGGCGTCGGCTGCGAGGGTTCGATGCGGATCCTGCTGCTGCGCGTGGGCCCGCAAAACGACTGGCAGCCGCTGGAATTTCTCGCTACCGCCCACCGTGAGGACACACCCGCGGCCGTGGGGATCGTGTGCGAGTCTTCGCGCGCGGATGTGCGCTGCGGCGCCCTCGCCCTCCCCGCCCGTGTCCCCGCCCCGACGCCGGCAGCGTTGCGCGCGCCAGCGCTGCAGGCGGCGCTGGCGGCGTGTGCTGAGGGCTCCGGGGGCGCCGGCGTGCACGTGGGGGACTCCTTTACGGTCTTCCTGCTGCCGCTGTTGCGCTCGCCGCGCATCCTGGTACTGGGAGCCGGACCGGACGTCGTGCCGCTGGTTGATTTTGCCGCGCGCCTTGGCTGGCAGGTGACGCTGGTGGATCACCGGCCAGCATATGCCAACGCCGCGCACTTCCCGGCCGCGGCGGCCGTGCTGCTGGGGCGCCCGGAGAGCCTCGCGGCGACGGTCGACCTGCGCACCTTCGTGGGCGCCATCGTCATGAGCCACCATCTGCCCTCGGATCGGCTGTACCTGCGCGCCGTGGCCGAGAGCTCGATCCCGTACGTGGGCCTGCTCGGTCCGCCGGCGCGCCGCGACCGGCTGCTCGGCGACCTCGGCCCATTGACCGCGGCATTGCGCCCGCGGCTGCACGCGCCCGTCGGGTTGCCCTTGGGCGGGCGTGCACCGGAATCCATCGCACTCGCCATCATCGCGGAATTGCACGCGTTCGTGCACGCGCAGGCCGAGAAGCGCAGCGCCCCAAGCGCGGTGCGCGCCGCGGGTGCGCATTGACGCTGCGCATGGCGCCAACTGCGACCGGCTATGAAGCCGGCCGCACGGTGAATGGATGAACGAGATCCAGCTCATCCGCGCCCAGCTGCAGACCGAGCGCACGCACGCGAGCGCGGTGGCGAGCGCCTGCGCGGGCACGCTCGCGCACGTTGCGCCCGCAGCGCTGGCGAGCGGCTCACCGCTGGAGGAATTTCGGCAGGCGTGCGTGGACTACCTGGTGTGCATTCTCGCCTGGTTCGAAGAGCGCGACCGGCGGCTCGCAGGCCTCATCAACGCCTGGCCGCCCGAGCACCCTACGCGCGATGCGCTTGATGCGGCGCTGTCGCGCCGCGGCCGCAGCCGTGACGCCCTGGAGAAGCTCGAAGCCGCCTTTGCTGAAGCTCCGGCGACGGGCGAACGCGACGGCCGGCGCCTGTGGGGCGAATTCGCGCGCTACTTCAACGAGGTCTGGAGTCCGCGGCGGGACGCGGTGGATGGCCTGCTCACGACACATGCGCGCACCGAGGACTGGCGCACCTTCGGCGGCATCGACGCCGATGCCATCCTCGAGGAGCGCAGCCGCTTCCAGCGGGTCGCCCACACGCTCCCTCCGGGTAGCACGCTGCCCGCAGGCCGCACCTGATGGTGAGCCGGGCCCCCGAAGGCGCGGGCAAGGCACCCGAGGCGCTGTTCGCCATCGTGCTGGCGGCCGGTGCCTCGACGCGCTTTGGCTCGCCGAAGCAGCTGGTCCGCATCGCCGGGCGTCCGCTGCTGCACACCGCCGTGACGCGCGCCTCCGAGGTCACCGGCAGCGCGCTGATCGTGGTGCTCGGCTCGGGCGCCGCGGAGCTCGGGGCGCTGCTGAAGCACTCCCCCGGATCCATCGTGGTCAACCAGGACTGGCGGGAGGGACTGGCGAGCTCCATCCGCGCCGGCATCGCCCGGCTGCCCCTCACCTGCGGCGGCGCGATGCTGCTGCTGGCGGACCAGCCGGCGGTGAGCGCCGATGACCTGCGGCGCCTGGCCGGCACCTGGCGCAAGCAGCCGCAGTACATTGCTGCGGCGTTGTATTCGGGGACCATCGGCGTACCGGCCATCTTCCCGCGCACCCTGTTCCGCGAGCTCGCGCAGCTGCGCGGCGACGTCGGCGCCCGGGCGCTCCTGCGCCGCAACGCGGACCGGGTGGTGCGGGTGTCGATGCCCAGCGCCGCCGTCGATCTTGATACCCCCGAGGACCTGCTGGCGATCGCGGCACCGAGATAGGCCGGGCACGCGCGCGGCGGGGTTCCCTAGGGATCCTGCGGGCGCGCCAGCACCCGCTGTGCCTGCAGCAGATGCGGACGGTCGATCATCTGACCGTCCAGGCTCGCCACCCCGGCATTGCCCGCGGCCGCGAAGGCCGCCAGCACGCGCTCGGCGTGCCGCCGCTCGGCCTCCGTCGGCGTGAAGGCCGCGTTGATCGCCGTGACCTGGTCCGGATGGATCGCAAGCTTGCCGCCGAAACCGTCGCGACGCGCCTCATCCAGCTCGTGCGCCAAACCTGCTGCATCGCGAAAGTCGGTATACACGGTGTCGATGGCCGGGAGCTGCAGCGCCGCCGCCGCGAGCAGGCAGGCGCTGCGCGCCAGCTGAAAAGTGAAGGTGAGCGAGCCGTCCGCGGTGCGCCTACCCAGCACCCCGAGCGCCGCGCCGAGGTCCTCCGCCCCCCAGGTGAGCCCGCTCAGCCGCGCCAGGGCAGCGGGGGAGCGGGCGAGCGCCGCCGGGTAAGCGGGCAGTGCCAGGAGCCCCTGCGGCGTCTCCGTCACGAGGACCAGCAGGCGGATCGCACCCCGGGGGCCGCGGCGCTGCGCCTCGAGCGCCTCCAGCTGGCGGGCCGTCTCGATGATCTCCTCCGGAGCACTGACCTTGGGCAGCACTACACCGGCAGGCAGTGCCTGCGCGCAAATCGCCGCAAGGTCCTCGCCCATGAGGCCGCTGGAGGGCGCGTTGACCCGCACCCACAGCTGTGCCGAGCGCACCGCTGCGGGTGCGCCCAGCAGCGCTGCCACGCGGGCGCGCGCCGCCGGCCGCTGCGCGGCGTCCACGGAATCCTCCAGGTCCAGGACCAGCGCGTCCGCGGGGGTGGCGAGCGCGCGCGCCTGCTTGCGCTCGCTGTCGCCGGGAACGAAGAGCCAGGAACGCAGCGCCGCCGTCGCGGCCGCGGGGCTCACGCCGCCGGCCTCTTCAGCATCAGGGCCGCGCGGCGGCAGGAGGCGACCTCCTCGTCGCGCTGGTTGTAGGCGCGGTGCTCGAACATCACGATGCCCGAATCCGGCCGCGACTGGCTCTCGCGCTTGGAGATCACGCTCGTGGCCGCGTGCAGGGTGTCCCCGATCAGCACCGGGCGCGGGAAGCGCACGTCCTCCCAGCCGAGGTTGCCGACGGTCGTGCCGTAGGTAGTGTCATACACCGACAGGCCCACGAGCAGTCCGAGCGTGAAGACGCTGTTGACAATGCGCTCTCCGAAAGGGGTGCCCTTGGAGTACTCCGCGTCCAGGTGCAGCGCCGCCGGGTTCATGGTGAGTGCGCTGAAGAGAAGGTTGTCGGTCTCGGTCACGGTGCGGCGCACGCGGTGCTCGAAGCGCTGGCCGACGCTGAATTCCTCGAAATACAGTCCGGGCACGATCTTCTCCATCAAAAACAGGAACCTAGTGTTGCACAGGCTCATAACCCCAGAAAGAGGTACACCCAACCAGACGGTATTTAGAACCCTTCCGGGGCGCGCCTATAGTCCCAGGCCAGCATGTATCAGTACGACGAACTGGATCAGGCGCTGGTGGACCAGCGGGTCGCCGAGTTTCGCGACCAGACGCGGCGCCATCTGGCCGGGGAACTGTCGGAGGAGCAGTTTCGTCCGCTGCGGCTGCGCAACGGGCTGTACATCCAGCGCCATGCGCCGATGCTGCGCATCGCCATCCCGTATGGTCTCCTCAGCGCCCGCCAGCTGCGCAAGCTCGCCGCCATCACGCTCCGTTACGACCGCGGCTTCGGTCACTTCACGACCCGTCAGAACCTGCAGCTGAACTGGCCGCGGCTGGAGGATGTGCCGGAGATCCTGGCCGAGCTCGCCACGGTGCAGATGCACGCCATCCAGACCAGCGGCAACTGCGTGCGCAACGTCACCGCCGATCACCTCGCCGGCATCGCCCGCGACGAAGTCGATGATCCGCGTCCCTACTGCGAAATCATCCGCCAGTGGGCGACCCTGCATCCGGAGTTCACCTACCTGCCGCGCAAATTCAAGATTGCCGTCACCGGTTCCCCGGCCGACCGCGCCGCCTCCGAAGTGCATGACGTGGGCCTGCACCTGACACGCGATGCGCACGGCACGCTGGGCTTCCGCGTGCTCGTCGGCGGCGGCCTCGGGCGCGCCCCGATGATCGGGCAGGTGATCCGCGAGTTCCTGCCGCAGCCGCAGCTGCTCGGCTATCTCGACGCCATCCTGCGCGTCTACAACCGTCAGGGGCGCCGCGACAACATCCACAAGGCGCGCATCAAGGTGCTGGTGAAGGCGCTGGGCATCGAGCACTTCCGCGAGCTCGTCGAGGCCGAATGGCAGGCCAACCGCGACCACGCCACGCTCCTGCCCCCGGAGGAAATCGAGCGGGTGCGCAGCTACTTCAAGCCGCAGCCCTACCAGACGCTGCCCGACCTTGACGTCGCCGCCGGGCGCGAGCCGCGCTTCCAGGCCTGGTATCGTTACAACACGCTGCCGCATCGGGTGGCCGGCTATCGCGCCGTGTTCGTCTCGCTGAAGGCCCATGGGGCCATCCCCGGGGACATGAGTGCCGTGCAGATGGAAGCACTCGCCACGCTCGCCGAACGCGTGAGCTTCGGCCTGGTGCGCGCCACGCACAACCAGAACCTGCTGCTCGCCGACGTGCGCCAGGATCAGCTGTACGCCGTGTGGCAGGAGCTCGAGCGGCTCAAGCTCGCCACCCCCAACATCGGCACGCTCACCGACATGATCGCCTGCCCGGGGCTGGATTTCTGCTCGCTCGCCAACGCCGGCACGCTCGACGTCGCCAAGCAGATCCAGGAGCGCTTCGATGATCTGGACTACCTTTACGACCTGGGCGACATCGAGCTGAAGATGTCCGGCTGCATGAATGCCTGCGGGCACCACCACGTCGGCCACATCGGCGTGCTGGGCGTGGATAAGCACGGCGAGGAGTGGTACCAGATCACTCTCGGGGGCTCGGCGAGCGGCGGCAGCGCCTCCCTCGGCGAGGTGATCGGTCCGTCGGTGCCCAAGCACGAGGTGGCCGCCACCCTCGAGCGCATCGTGGAGGTCTACCGCGGCGTGCGCAACGACGAGGAGCGCTTCATCGATACCGTGCGCCGTGTCGGCGTCAGGCCCTTCAAGGAGCGCGCCTATGCGGCACATCCTGCGGCAGCGTGAGCTCATCGTCGATCCGTGGCGCTACCTGGGGGAGGACGTCGCCGATGCGCAGCCGCTGATCGTGCCGCTGGCGGACCTGAAGAAATCCCCCGAACACTGGCGCCAGCGCAGCGGGCCGCTCGGTGTGCGCTTGAGTCCCGCCGACCGGGTCGAAGAGCTCGTCGATGAGCTGGCGCATCTGGATCTGATCGCGGTCGAGTTCCCCAGTCCCGGCGAAGGCCGCGGCTACTCGCAGGGCCGCCTGCTGCGCGAGCGCTTCGGCTTCCGCGGTGAATTGCGCGCCTGGGGTGCCGGCGTGCGCCAGGACCTGGTATTCCTGCTCGCGCGCTGCGGCTTCGATGCCCTGGAGCTGGCAGCGGGCGAGGATATTGCCGCCGCGCAGGTGGCCTTCAACCGCTACGACGTCGCCTACCAGCCCGGCGCCGCGCAGGTGAGCGTGCGCCGCCAGCGCTTCTTCAGCGTCTAGCGCTGCGGCAGGTCGACGTCGGCGAACATCTGCCGCACCTCCTCGGCCGAGCCGGCACGGTGGGCACGTTCTATGAGGCGCCGCTCCAGGTGCGGCGCGAGCAGCTGCGCGAAGTCATACATGTATTTGCGCAGCAGCGTGCCGCGGCGGAAGCCGATCCAGGTGGTATGCGCGGCAAACAGGTGCGAGGCGTCGATGGCCTTGAGCTCCGGGTCATGCTCGCTCACTGCCATGTGAGCCACGATGCCCACGCCGAGCCCCAGGCGCACGTAGGTCTCGATCACATCGGCGTCGCGCGCGGTGATCGCTACATTCGGCACGAGCCCGGCCCTGGCGAAGGCCTCGTGCAGCGATGAGGGCCCGGTGAAACTGAAGGTGTAGGTAATCAGCGGATAGGCGGCCAGCGCCTTGAAGGTGAGGCGCCCGCCCTCAGCCAGCGGGTGGCCCTTGGGAACGATCACGGTGCGGTGCCAGCGGTAGCACGGCAGCAGCGTCAGGTCGCCGAACAGCTGCTCGGAACCGGTCGCCACGGCGCAATCGATGCGATCGCTCGCCACCATCTCGGCGATCTGCTCCGAGGTGCCCTGATGCAGGTTGAGGCGCACCTGGGGGTAGCGCGCCAGGAAGCCGCGGATCACGCTCGGCAGCACGTAGCGCGCCTGGGTGTGCGTGGTGCCGATCGAAAGGTTGCCGCGGCCCTCGTCGCGCAGCTCCGTGGACATGTCGCGGATGCTCTGCGCTTCCTGCAGGATGCGCAGCGCCCGCTCGATCACCTGCTGACCGGCGGGCGTAATGCGGGTGAGGTTGCGCCCCTCGCGCACGAAGATCTGGAAGCCAAGCTCATCCTCGAGCAGCTTGATCTGCTTGCTGACGCCCGGTTGGGAGGTGTGCAGCTTCTGCGCGGCCGCGGTGATGTTAAGACCGCTCTGAGCGACGGCCGCCAGGTAGCGCAGCTGGTGCAACTTCATGCGCTAAGCCTAACCCAAGCGCTACCGCTCTGTGAGGGACGCGTAACCGTCCTATAACCACCGCGCAGCTCTTAAGAAGTAACCATTCGTTCTGTCGCGGCGGGTCCGCTGGCTATAGTCCTGCCTACCATGCGCGACCCGACTATTGCGGAACTGCAGGATAAGACGGCGGCCGTGCGCGCGCAGCTCGCCGACGCGCTGGCGCGCTTCGGGCGGCTGGTCTATTCGAACAGCCTCGGCGCCGAGGCCATGGTGCTGACCGATATCATCTGGACGCACTTCCCGGCGATCGACGTCTTCAGCATCGACACCGGACGGCTGCACGAGGAAACCTACGCGCTCCTGGAAACCCTGCAGCGCCGCTACCGGCGCCGCCTGCGGGTCGTGTACCCGGATGCCCGCGCCCTGGAGACCCTCGTCGCGCGCCAGGGCGTCAACGGTTTCTACGGCAGTCTGGAGGCGCGGCTGGAGTGCTGCCGCATCCGCAAGGTGGAGCCGTTCCGGCGCGCGATCGCCGGCTTCCCGGCCTGGATCACGGGCGTGCGCCGCGAGCAGTCCAGCGGTCGCGCCCACGGCCAGCTCGAGGAGTGGGACGGCGAGTACGGACTCCACAAGCTCAGCCCCCTGCTGGACTGGAGCGAGGCAGAAGTGTGGCGCTACATCAGCGCGCACCGGCTGCCGTACAATGCGCTGCACGACCGACACTACCCGAGTATCGGCTGCTCGCCGTGCACCCGTGCCATCCAGCCGGGCGAGAGCCGGCGCGCCGGCCGCTGGTGGTGGGAGCAACCCGAATCGCGCGAATGCGGCCTTCATCCAAGACATCCCGCGGCGGCCCCCGCCGCCGGCCTGAACTAGCCGCGCGCATGGACTACCTGCCCGTGTTCCTGCGTCTGGAGGGCAAACCGGTCGTCGTGGTCGGCGGCGGCGAGGTGGCGGCGCGCAAGGTGCAGTGGCTGCTCAGGGCCGGCGCGCGCGTGCGCCTCATCGCCCCTGAGGTGAATGCCGCGCTCGCCCAGCGCGCCGCTGCTGCGGAACTTGCGCATCGCGCGGGTGAGTTTGCGACCGCCGATCTGCGCGGTGCGGTGGCGGTGGTCGCGGCGACCGCTGATCGCAGCGTCAACGCCGCGGTGTCCGCGGCTGCGCAGTTACTCGGCATACCCGTGAACGTCGTGGACGATCCGGAGCTCTCCAGCTTCATCTTCCCGGCGATCATCGACCGTTCCCCGCTCATCGTCGCCGTCAGCAGCGCCGGGCACGCGCCGGTACTCGCGCGCGGCGTGCGCGAGCAGATCGAGGCGTTGCTGCCGGCAAGACTCGGAGCCCTCGCCCGCTTCATGGGCCGGCATCGCAAAGGCGTGCAGCGCGCGCTCGCGGCGGGGGGGCGGCGGGCGTTCTGGGAGCGCATCGTGCGCGGCAGTGTCGGCACGCAGGTGTTACAGGGACAGGAGGCGCAGGCCGAATCCGGGCTGCGGCGCGAACTGCGCGCTTCGCAGCTCACCACGCCGCAGGCGGGCGACGGCGCGGCGCTCGGAGAGGTGTATCTGATCGGTGCGGGCCCCGGCGACCCGGATCTGCTGACGCTGCGGGCGCTGCAGTTGCTGCAGCAGGCGGACGTCATACTCTACGACCGGCTGGTGGGCGAGGCGGTACTGGATCGCGCACGGCGCGACGCGCAGCGCATTTTCGTCGGCAAGGAGTCCGGCGAGCGCGGCCAGCAGGATCGCATCCACGCCCTGCTCGTGGAGCTGGCCAGCCGCGGCAAGCGCGTCGCGCGCCTCAAGGGCGGCGACCCGTTCGTGTTCGGTCGCGGCGGGGAGGAGCTCGAGATCCTGCAGGCGCACGGCATCCCCTACACCGTGGTGCCCGGCATCACCGCCGCCCTGGGAGCCGCAGCGGCGAGCGGCCTGCCGCTCACGCATCGCCGCCTGGCCCAAAGCGTGACCTTCGTCAGCGGCCACGGCCACGAGGGCGAGGGCGCGCTGTCCGACTGGCGCTTCTTCGCCAACCCGCAACACACGGTCGTGTTTTACATGGGCGTGGCGCAGCTGCCGCGCATCGTGGCGCGGCTGCGCGCCGCCGGCGCCGCCGCCGAGCATCCGGTTGCGATCATCGAGCGCGCCACCCTGCCGCAGCAGCGCGTACTGCGCGGCGCGCTCGCGGACATCGCCGCGCTCGCCGCTGCGCAGCAGGTCGAACCCCCGGCGCTGCTGATCGTGGGCGCGGTCGCCGCGGTGGCCAGCGTCGAGGCCCTCGCCGCGCTGGCAGATCCGAAGAGCGTCAGCGAAGCGGTCGCGTGACAGCGGTGGGCGGCTTTGTCGGTGCCGTCGGCAATACGCCGCTGATCCGTCTTAAGCGCGCGAGCGAGGAGACCGGCTGCGAGATCCTCGGCAAGGCGGAGTTCATGAACCCGGGCGGCTCGGTGAAGGACCGCGCCGCGTGCGAGATCGTGCGCCAGGCCGAAGCACGCGGCGAGCTGCCCGCCGGGGGCACGGTGGTCGAGGGCACCGCCGGCAACACCGGCATCGGCCTGGCGCACGTGTGCAACGCCCGCGGCTATCGCTGCGTCATCGTGATGCCTGACAACCAGTCGGCGGAAAAGTACCGCCTGCTCGAGATGCTGGGCGCCGAGGTGCACCAGGTGCCGGCGGTGCCGTACAGCAATCCCAACCAGTACCAGAAGGTGGCGCAGCGACTGGCGGCCGCCCTGCCGAACGCCATCTGGTCGAACCAGTTTGACAACACGGCGAACCGCGACGCGCACCTGCGCAGCACCGGGCCGGAGATCTGGGAGCAGACCGGCGGGCGCGTGGATGCCTTCGTGGCCGCGAGCGGCACCGGCGGCACCTTTGCCGGGGTGGCGGCGTTCCTCAAGTCGCAGCGGGCGGCGGTGCGCTGCGTGCTGGCCGACCCGCCCGGCAGCAGCCTGTACGCCTACGTACGCAGCGGCACGCTGCAGGCAACCGGCTCCGGCTCGATCACCGAGGGCATTGGCATCGGGCGCATCACGGCCAATCTCAGGGACGCACCGGTCGATGATGCGGTGCATGTCGAGGACGCCGAGACGGTGCGCTTCGTGTATCGCCTGCTGCACGAGGAGGGCCTGTTCCTCGGCAGCACCAGCGGCATCAATGTCGCCGCGGCGATGCGGGTGGCGCGCGAGCTCGGCCCGGGGCATACGGTGGTGACGGTGCTGTGCGACGGTGGTGCCAGGTACCAGTCGCGGCTCTTCAACCGCGCCTGGCTCGAGCAGAAAGGTCTCGCCGCCTACGCCCCGACACCGCCCGCGGGATCCCCCGCCCCGCTCGCTGCCGCCCTGGTCGCGTAGGGGCGGTGCGCCGCGCGTCCAGCCGGGTGGCAGGCCGCGCCACTCCCGTGAGACAGTTCCCCTCCGTGAGCAGCCATCCGCACCAGCATCCGGCGGCATGACGAGCGTTGGCCCGGCAGAGCTTGAGGCACTCAGGCTGAGCCTCGCGGTGGCCGCGCGCAGCGTCGCCTTCAGCCTGCCGCTGGCCGTGCTCGTGGCCTGGTTGCTGACACGCGCACGCTTTCCCGGTCGCACGCTGTTTGACGCCTTCGTGCACCTGCCGCTGGTACTGCCGCCGGTGGCGGTCGGTTACGTGCTGCTCGTGGTGTTCGGCGCCCGCGGGGCACTGGGGGGGTGGCTGAGAAATCACTTCGGCATCGAACTCGCCTTCACCACGGCCGGCGCCGCGCTCGCCACCGCGGTCATGACCTTCCCGCTGATGGTGCGCGCCATGCGGCTCTCCCTCGAGAACATCGACCGCGGACTCGAGGACGCCGCGCGCACCCTCGGCGCGGGCCCGCTGGACCGCTTCGCCTCGATCACCCTGCCGCTGATGCTGCCGGGGATACTCGCGGGCGCGGTGACCGCCTTCGCCGCCGGACTCGGAGAGTTCGGCGCCGTCATCACCTTCACCTCCAACATTCCCGGCGTCACGCGCACGTTGCCGCTGGCGCTCTACACCGCCATGCAATCTCCCGGCGGCGACGCGCTGGCGCTGCGCCTCGCGCTGCTGTCCTTCGGCCTGGGCCTGTCGGGGCTGCTCGCCGCCGAGCTGCTGGTGCGCCGGGTGCGCCGGCGACTGGGCCGGTGAATAAGCGGGAGTCGCCGTGCTGCAGGTAGCCGTTAGCGTGCGGCGGTCCGGGTTTGCCCTGGACGCCGACTTCGCCGCACCGACACCCGGGGTCATCGCCCTCTTTGGCCGCTCGGGCAGCGGCAAGACGACCCTGGTCAACATCATCTCCGGGCTCCTCGCGCCCGATAGCGGCAGCGTGCGTCTCGGCGAGGACATCCTTACCGACACCCAGGCTGGCATCGCGGTCCCCGTCGAGCGCCGGCGCATCGGCTACGTCTTTCAGGATCCGCGACTCTTCCCGCATCTTTCCGTGAGTGCCAACCTGCACTACGGCCGGCGTCGGGCGCGCGCCGCCACCACCCTCATAGACTTTGACGAGGTGCTCGCGCTGCTCGCACTCGAGCCGCTGCTCGCACGACGTCCGCACCAGCTCTCCGGCGGTGAACGCCAGCGGGTCGCGCTCGGGCGCGCGCTGCTGGCGCAACCGCGGCTGTTGCTGCTGGACGAGCCACTCGCCTCGGTCGATGTGGCGCGCCGCGAAGAAGTGCTGCCGTACCTTGAGGCGCTGCGGGACCGGCTCGCCATCCCGATGGTGTACGTGAGTCACCAGTTCGAGGAGGTGCTGCAGCTCGCGACCCACATGGTGCTGCTCGAGGCGGGCAAGGTGCTGGCGCAGGGATCGGTCAACGCACTGAGTCTGCGGCCGGAACTGCAGGGCATCGTCGGCCCTGACCTGGTGGGGGCGGTGCTGGACGGCAGCGTCACGCGGGTGGACGCTGTCAGCGGCAGTGCCGAGCTTGCCGTCGGTTCCGGCACGCTGCAGGTCAGCCTCAGGGATGCCGCGGTCGGTGACCGGGTGCGGCTGCAGGTGCTGGCGCGCGATGTCATCCTCGCGGTGCAGCCGGTGCAGGGCCTGAGCGTCCGCAACGCCCTGCCCGGCACTGTGGCCGCGGTGAGCACCGATGATTTCGGTGCGCTGGTGACGATGAACGTCGGCGGCGCGACCGTCCTCGCCCGGATCACCGCCGGGGCACTGCAGGCCTTGCGGCTGCGCCCCGGGGACGCCGCGTGGACCTTGTTCAAGGCGGTCTCCACGCGCGGCCACACCTTCCGCCTGCCGCGCGCACAGCCGGCCGCGGTACCGCCGGCGCCTGAGCCGGGGCGCGGCCCGTAGTGTTGCCTTGATGCGCCCGTGGAAATAGAGTTGCACGTCCCGGGAGCGGGACGCTGAAGGAGCACCCGGTGTCCCTGTTCCTCGCCGCTCTGCCCGTCTGGGTCGCCGCCCTGCTGGTGGTGGTGTTGCCCACCACGCTGGCCATGTGCGGTCCGCTCCTGATCCGGCGCCACTATGGCCTGGAGCGCCTGGCAACCAACAACGAGATCGCCGGCTTCAAGTTCGCCACCGTCGGGGTGCTCTACGCCGTCATGCTCGCCTTCGCCATCATCATCGTGTGGGAACGCTTCAGCGATGCCGAAGCGGCCGTGGTGCAGGAGGCCGGCGCGGCGGCGACCGTGTATCGGCTCGCCGCCGGCCCGGAGCCACAGGCTGGCGCCACCCGCGCCGCGCTCACTAACTACCTGGAACTCGTCATGGCCAGGGACTGGCCGCAGATGGCGCTCGAGAAGGAAGACCACGAAGTGACGCGCGCGCTGAATGACCTGTACGCCGCGACGCTGAGCCTCGCGCAGAGTGCCTCGCGTCCGCAGGCGGTGCTGCTGGCGGTATTCAACCAGCTCGACCAGGTCACGCAGGCGCGCCGTGCGCGTCTGCACCTCGCCCACGGCATCGTGCCCACGAACCTGTGGGTCGTGCTGGTGCTCGGCGGCATGCTCACCGTGGGCTTCACGTTCTTCTTCGGGACGCGCAACCTGCAGGCCCAGATTGCCATGACCGGGATCCTGACCCTGATCGTATTCATGGGCCTGTTCGTGATCGTCTCGATCGATCACCCCTTCACCGGCCCGGTGCACATCAGCGACGACCCGCTGCGCACGGTGCTCGAGGACTTCGCTCAGCCGGGTAGCTGAACGCCCGCGCCCGCGCCGCCGGCATCGGGAATCAGCTGCTCGCTGACCATGGTCAGCACGTCGTAGTTTGCGACCGCCTCGCCGGCCTGATTCGTGATGGCCGTGTCCCAGCGCACCTCGCCATAGCCGGCGCCGGCGCGCAGGGACTTCTCCTTGCATGTCAGACGCACCTTGATGCGATCGCCAGGCTTGACCGGCTTGGTGAATCGCAGGCCATCGATGCCGTAGTTGGCCAGCACCGGACCGTAGGGCGGATCGACGAACAGTCCCGCAGCGGCCGAGACCAGGAAGTAACCGTGCGCGACGCGCCCGCCGAAGAGCGGATTGCGTGCGGCCGCGGCCTCGTCCATGTGGGCATAGAAGTGATCCCCGGAGAGCGCGGCGAAGCGCTCGATGTCCTCAACGGTCACCGCGCGCTCCGCGGAGTGGAACGTGTCCCCGATCCTGAGCAGCCCGAAGGGTTTCCTGAAAGGATGCACGCCCGGATCCAGCTCCTGCGCGCCGCGTGTCCAGCGATTCGTCACCGCGGTGATCAGATCCGGCGTGCCCTGGATGGCGGTACGCTGCATGTAGTGCATGAGGCCGCGGATCCCGCCCATTTCCTCGCCGCCGCCGGCGCGACCCGGGCCGCCGTGCACCAGGTGGGGCAAGGGCGAGCCGTGGCCGGTGGACTCCTTGGCGCAGTGACGATTCACGACCACGATGCGCCCGTGAAATGGCGCGATGCCGAGCACCAGGCTGGCCGCCAGCGCATCGTCGGCACTGAAGATCGAGCCGGCAAGGCTGCCGCCACCGCGGCGCGCAAGCTCGATGGCCTCCTCGCTCGAGGCGTAAGGCACGAGCGTGCACACGGGGCCGAAGGCCTCGACGGTATGCACCGCGCGCGCCGCCGCCGGCTCGCGGCAGTAGAGCAGCGTCGGCGCCAGGAACGCCCCGCGGTCGGCATCCGCCCCCAAGGGTGGCGCGCTCTCGGAACCACCGAAGACCACTTCGGCCTCGCGCTTGAGCTTTGCCAGCTGCGCGAGCACTTCGCGGCGCTGACTGAGCGAGGCCACCGGACCCATGCGCACCTCCTTGAGCCGCGGATCCCCGACGGTGATCCTGCCCAGCGCGCTGCGCAGCGCCCCGAGCACATCGTCCGCGCGTGCGGCGGGGACGAGCGCGCGGCGAATCGCGGTGCACTTCTGGCCGGCCTTGACGGTCATCTCGCGCACCACTTCCTGGATGAACAGATCGAATTCCGGCGTGCCGGCGGCGACGTCTGGCGCCAGAATCGAGGAATTGAGCGAATCGGTCTCCGCCGTGAAGCGCACCGAGTTCTGCAGCACCACCGGGTGCTGGCGCAGCTTGAGCGCGGTGGAGGCTGAGCCGGTGAACGAGACCACGTCCTGACAGGTCAGGTGCTCGAACAGCTCCCCGACGCCCCCGCAGATCAGCTGCACTGCACCCTCGGGCAGGATCCCCGACTCGATGATGCGCCGCACGACACGCTCGGTGAGATAGCAGGTCTGGGTCGCCGGCTTCACCACCGCCGCGACCCCGGCCAGCAGTGTCGGGGCGAGCTTCTCCAGCATGCCCCACACCGGAAAGTTGAAGGCGTTGATGTGAACCGCGGCACCCTCGAGCGGCACGCAGATGTGCTGCCCCACGAACGTGCCGGTCTTGGAGAGCGCCTCGAGCGCGCCGTCGACATACACGCGGCTGTTGGGCAGCTCGCGCGTGCCCTTGCTCGCGTAGACGAACAGCGTGCTGATGCCGCCGTCGATGTCAATCCAGGAATCCGTTTTCGTCGCGCCCGTGGCATAGGAGAGCTGGTAGAACTCCTCCTTGTGCTCGCCGAGATACTTGGCGAGCGCCTTGAGCTGCGCCGCGCGCTCGTGAAAACTCAGCCGGCGCAGGTTAGCGCCACCGACGCTGCGGGCGTGCGCGAGGATCGCCGCCGCATCCAGGCCGTCGGCCGTGGCGTTGGCGATCACCTCACCGCTGGTGGCGTCGCGCAGGGTGACGCCGTTGCCGGCGCCGGCCTGCCACCTGCCGAGGACAAAACTTTGCAACTGCATGGTTGTTACTCTGCCACCTGGCCGTCGATGCGGTAGGAGCGCCCGCGAAACAGCGCGAGCCGCTCGTTGCGCTGGTTACATACAACGATCTCGTAGATGCCGTTGCGCCTGGTGCGCCACAGTTCCCGCGCCTCGGCGACCAGTGTGTCGCCGGCGTGCGCCGCCTGCAGGAAATCAATCGCGGCCGCCGCCGCCACCGTGGCCTCGTTGTAGGAATTGCAGGCGAAGGCGAACGCGCTGTCCGCAAGCATGAAGACGACGCCACCGTGGCACACGCCATGCCCATTCGTCATGTCCTCGCGCACGCTCATGCTCACCCGGGCCCAACCCGGCCTCACGGCCGAGAGGCTCATGCCGAAGGACTGCGAGGCACGGTCGCGCTCATAGAGCGCCGCCGCGCAGCGCTCCGCCAGCCGCTGCGCCTCGGGGCCCGTTGGGGTCGTCTCCTCCATCGTGCGGCCGCTCAGCGTCCGCTGAAGCGCGGGGTGCGCTTGGCCGCGAATGCGGCCACGCCTTCGGCGTAGTCGGCGGAGCGGCCGAGTTCACCCTGGTAGTCGCGTTCCACGTCCAGCTGTTCGGGCAGGGTGCGCGTAAGACCCTCGTAAATCGCCTGCTTGGTGCGCGCCAGCCCGCGGGTCGGGGCGCTGGCGAAGTGCCGTGCCAGGTCCGCCACGAGCGCTTCCAGCTCCGCGTCCTCCACGCAGCGCCAGATCAGGCCCCAGGCCGCCGCCTGTTCGGCCGAGAGCTTCTCGCCCAGCAGCGCCAGACCGAGCGCCCGCGCCGTGCCGACCAGGCGCGGCAGCAACCAGGTGCCGCCGGAATCGGGCACCAGGCCCAGCTTCGCAAACGCTTGCACGAAGACCGCCGAGCGCGCCGCGATCACCAGGTCACAGGCGAGCGCAAGGTTCGCACCGGCGCCGGCCGCCACGCCGTTGACCGCCGCGATCACCGGCAGCGGCAGGGCGCGCAACGCCAGTACCAGCGGCTTGTAGTTCTGCTCGATTGACTGCGCCAGATCCGGCGGCGCGCCGCCGGGGGCAACCGCGCGGTCGTTCAGGTCCTGCCCGGCACAGAAACCGCGCCCGGCCCCGGTGATGACGAGCACGCGCGCGCCCGCCTCCGCGACGCGGGTGAGGGCGGCACGCACCTCCGCGTGCATCTCGGTCGTGAAGCTGTTGAGCCGCTCGGGACGGTGCAGGGTCAGCCGCGCGACCCCGTCCGTGACGTCGAAGCGAATGTTCTGGTACTCCACCTGCCTACTCCGGCCACTGCGGCACTGCCGCCGCGGCGATTATTTCTCGTCGTAATCCAGTTCCAGCGGCCAGCGTTTCACGTGGGACTGACACGCCAGCACGTAGCCCTGCTCGAGCTCCCAGTCCTCCAGGGCATAGTTCTGGTCCAGCGTCACTTCGCCCTTCACCACCTTGGTGCGGCAGGTCGAACACACCCCGGCCCGGCAGGAGAACGGCAACTCGATGCCGGCGCGCGCGGCGCCCTCCAGCACCGTCTCGCCCTCGACCTTCATCGTGAAGGTGCGCCGCCGGCCGTCCATGAGCACCGTGACCTCGGCCTCGCCCGCGGCCGGGACCACCGCCTGGGAGGCGGGGGCGAGCGGGGCGACCGCCGCCGCGCGGGCCGCGGCCGGTTCCGCCGTCGCGAGCGTGAAATGTTCGGCATGCAGGCGCGCTGCCTCGACGCCCAGATCCCGCAGCGTGGCGCTGATCTGCTCGATCATGTCACCGGGACCACACACGAAGTACTCGCGCACCGCGGCCGGATCGAACAGCGTCGCGGCAAGCTGCCGCACCCGCACGGCATCGAGCCTGCCGTTGTAGAGCTCGACCTCCTGGGGCTCGCGGCTCATGACGAAGTGCAGCGCCAGCTGGCCAAGATGCCGATCCTTCAGCGCCAGCAGCTCCTCGAGGCACATGGTACGGGCGGTGCCGGTGTTGCCGTAGAACAGCAGCACGCGCGCCGCGCCGCCGGCGAGCAGCGCCCGCACCACCGACAGGACGGGGGTAATGCCGCAACCGGCCGCGAAGGCGACGTAGGTGCCGCCGGCCGCCACCGAGCGCGGCGTGAAGCTGCCGTTTGGCGGCAGCACGTCGAGCGACTCCCCGCTCCTCACCTGCTCGGCGAGATGGTGTGACATCCTGCCGCGCGCGTGCACGCGCGGCGCGATGCGCAGCGGCTGCTCCCCCGGCGCACTCACGAGCGAATAGGTGCGACGCAGCTCCTCCCCGTCGCTCGTGACGCGCACCACGACGTGCTGGCCGGGGTTGCCGCGGTACTCCTCGCGCAGTGCGGCGGGCACCTCGAGCGCGATCTGCACCGCGTCCTCGGCATCCGGGGAGACTTGCAGCACCTTCAGGGGATGGAACTTAAGCATTCAGATGCACTTGAAGTAGTCGAACGGCTCCCCGCAGGCGCGGCAGCGGTAGTGCGCCTTGCAGGGGGTGGAACCGAACTCGCTCACGCGCTCCGCCCCGGGGCTGGCGCAGCGCGGGCACTGCACCGCCGGCGCCTGCCACAGCTGCCGCGGCCGGGTGAGCTCTTCCTGCGGGGGCGCGATGCCAAAGGCCGCAAGCTTCTGGCGCCCTGCGCTCGTCAGCCACGCGCTGCTCCAGGGCGGCGACAGCACCTCCTCGAGCAGCGCATCCGGGAAGCCGCCGGCACTGAGTGCCTTGCGCACCTCGCCGCGGATGACCTCGGTTGCCGGGCAGCCCGAATACGTCGGGGTGATCCCGACATGCACCCGCCCGGCGGGGTCGTGGTGCACGTGACGCACGATGCCGAGATCCACGATGCTCAGCACCGGGATCTCAGGATCCGGCACCGCCGCGAGCAGTGCCCAGACGCGGCGTTCGCGCTCGGCGGCAAACTCGTGGGTCGCGGCGGGCATGCTCACTCCTACCAGCGCGCGTCCGGATAGGCGCGCTGCAGGTGCTGCATCTCCGCCAGCAGGTGCGAGAGGTGCTCGGTATGCACGCCGCGCTTGCCGTGCCAGGGATAGGGCTGTGCGGGCGGACGCCTGAGGCTCGCCTGGCGCAGGTCCTCGTCCACGCGCGCCGACCAGGGCGCGGCGAGCGAGGCGAGGTCCGGACCCACGGCCGCCGCCTGCATTTGTTCATCCACCTCATCGGCTGCGAAGAGCTCGCCGCTGAAGCGCCACAGGTCATCGAGCGACTCCTGCACGCGCCGCCGGCTCTCGTCGGTGCCATCCCCGAGGCGTACCAGCCAGCCGCTGCTGAAGCGGTAGTGGTAGCGGGTTTCCTTCAGGGACTTGGCGGCGATCGCGGCGAGACGTGCATCGGCCGAAAGACTCAGCGCCTGGTACAGCTCCAGCTGCCAGCTATCGATGAGCCACTGGCGCACGATCGTGTGGCCGAAGTCCTGGTTCGGCTGCTCGGCCAGCGTGAGATTGGCAAACGCCGGGGCATCGCGCAGAAACGCCAGGGCGTCCTCGTCGCGCCCGCGGCCCTCCAGTTCGCCCGCGTAGGTAAGCAGCAGCCGCGCCTGCCCGATAAGATCCAGCGCCAGATTGGCCAGCCCCAAATCCTCCTCGAGCGCGGGCGCGTGCCCCACCCAGGCGCCGAGGCGTTGTCCCAGCACGAGACTGGTGTCGCCCAGGCGCAGCACATAGCGCAGCAGCGCCGCCGCCAACCTCGGGTCGCGCGCGGCGAGGGGCATTGGCGGAGTGCTCACAGGTTCTTCACCTCGTCCGGGATGTCGTAGAAGGTCGGGTGCCGGTACACCTTGTCGCGCGCCGGCTCGAACAACGCCTCCGCCTCGCCCGGGTCAGAGGCGATGATCTGCGCCGAGGGCACGACCCAGATGCTCACACCCTCCTGGCGGCGCGTGTAGACATCGCGCGCGTGCTCGATGGCCATGCGGGCGTCGGCGGCGTGCAGGCTGCCGACGTGCTTGTGCTCCAGTCCGGCGCGCGAGCGGATGAACACCTCGAACAGCGGCCAGTCGTTGCTCATTGCCTGCTCCTTAAAGGAATGCTGCACGCCGCTAGGCGGCGGCGCGTGCCGCCTGCTTGCGCGCATGCGCGGCGGCGGCCTCGCGCACCCACTCCCCGCCCTCGTAGGCCGCCCGCCGTGCCTCCAGGCGCTCGCGGTTGCACGGGCCGTGGCCCTTGAGCACCGCGTGGAATTCGCGCCAGTCGATCGGGCCGATATCGTAGTGCTGGGTCGCTTCGTTGAAGTGCAGTGCGGAATCGGGGATCGTCAGTCCGAGGAAGTGCGCCTGCGGCACGGTGACGTCGATGAACTTCTGGCGCAACTCGTCATTGCTGAAGCGCTTGATCTTCCAGCGCATCGACTGCGCCGTATGTTTGGAGTCCGCATCACTCGGGCCGAACATCATGATCGACGGCCACCACCAGCGGTTCAGCGCATCCTGCGCCATCGCGCGCTGCGCGGGCGTGCCCTGCGCCAGGGTCAGCATGATCTCGAACCCCTGCCGCTGGTGGAAGCTCTCTTCCTTGCAGATGCGCACCATGGCGCGCGCGTACGGCCCGTACGAGCAGCGGCAGATGGGGATCTGGTTCATGATCGCCGCGCCGTCCACGAGCCAGCCGATCGCGCCCACGTCCGCCCAGGTCAGGGTCGGGTAGTTGAAGATGCTCGAGTACTTGGCGGAACCGGACAGCAGCTGCGCGAACATCTCGGCGCGCGAGATGCCGAGGGTCTCGGCGGCGCTGTACAGGTACATGCCGTGCCCGCCCTCGTCCTGCACCTTGGCGATGAGCACCGCCTTGCGTCGCAGGCTCGGCGCGCGCGTGATCCAGTTGCCCTCGGGCAGCATGCCGACGATCTCCGAATGCGCGTGCTGCGAGATCTGGCGCACCAGGGTCTGGCGGTAGGCCTCGGGCATCCAGTCCTTGGGCTCGATCTTCTCGTCGGCATCCACGCGCGCCTGAAAGTGCGCCGACCTGCCGGCGTCGTCCCCCGCCGGCACCGGCTCCTTGCCGTGGCTGTCAAGTGCCTGGGTGTACATGGGAGGCAGGTCTCCGCCGGGAAATGTGACACAAGAATATCACATCGATAGTCATTCTTGTGTCACAATTTTGGGGGTATGCCCAGTAGCGCCACCGCCTCGCTGCCCGCCCCCCTCGGCAGCGTCTTGAGGCACTTTCGCGGCCAGCGGCCGCTGCGCGCCGGCTCGCTCCTCATCACCGTGTTCGGCGATGCCATCGCCCCGCGCGGTGGCGCCATCGCGCTGGAGAGCCTGATCCGTCTCGCCGCGCCCTTCGGCCTCACCGAGCGTCTGGTGCGCACCTCGGTGGCGCGCCTCGCCCGCGATGGCTGGCTGAGTGCGGCACGGCTGGGACGCCGTAGCGAATACCACCTGAGCGCAAGCGGGGCCGCGCGCTTCGCCGAGGCCACGCAGCGCATCTACGCGCCCACGCCCGCGCAGTGGAACCGGCGCTGGACGCTGCTGCTGCTGCCGGCCGGGAAGCTGCGCCCCACGGGCGTGCGCGAGGCCCTGCGATGGCACGGGTTCGGGCAACTGCACGCCGCCCTCTTCGCGCATCCGGGCACCACCCCGGCGCAGGCGCGTGCGTGGCTGCACGACATACCCGGCGCCGCGGACGCGCTGCTGCTGGAAAGCGCCGGCGCGGACCCCGCCTGCGACCGCAGGCTTGCCGCGCAGGGCTGGGACCTGCAGGCCCTCGGCGCGCGCTATGCGCGCTTCGTGCGCCGTTTCGAGCCGCTGGAGGCTCTCGTGGCCGGCGCTGAGCTCGGCGGCGAGCGCGCGTTTCTCGCGCGCACACTCCTCATCCACGAGTACCGCAAGGTGCACCTGCAGGATCCGCTGCTGCCGCCGAACCTGCTGCCTGCCGACTGGGTCGGCACGCGCGCCTACCAGAGCGCGCGCCGCATCTACGCCGAGGTGCTGGGCCCGGCCGAGGGCTTCCTCTCCGCCACCGCGCGGCGCCTGGAGGCGCCGCTGCCGGCCGCGGCGGCTTCGCTGTACGCGCGCTTTGGTGGCCTGCGCGCCGGAGCGCCGCGGCGCTAGCGGGGCCGCTTGTCGATCACACGCTTCGCCTTGCCGGCAGAACGCTCGAGCGCGCCCGGGTCACGGACCACCACCGAGGTGGAGACGCCGATGGTGGCCTTGATGCTCGTTTCCAGCTCCTGGCCGAGACGGCCGCGCAGCGCGGCATCGGTGGCCACCGCCGGTGAGCATTCGACACAGATGCCGAGCTCATCCAGGTGCCCGGTGCGCGTAATTTCCAGCTGAAAATGCGGCGCCAGACCCGGCAGCCTGAGCAGCAACTCCTCGATCTGGGTGGGGAAGAGGTTCACCCCGCGGATGATGAGCATGTCATCCGAGCGCCCGCTGATGCGGGCCATGCGGCGCATCGAGCGGGCCGTCGGTGGCAGGAGCGCGGTGAGATCGCGCGTGCGGTAGCGGATCAGCGGCAGCGCCTCCTTGGTGAGCGTGGTGAACACCAGCTCGCCGCTGGCGCCCTCGGGTAGCACTTCCCCGGAGGCCGGATCGATGATTTCCGGGAAGAAATGGTCCTCCCAGATCACCGGCCCGTCCTTGGTCTCCGCGCACTCACTCGCCACCCCGGGGCCCATCACCTCCGAGAGCCCGTAGATGTCGAGCGCGTCGATGCCCGTGCGCGACTCGATCTCGGCGCGCATCGCCGCGCTCCAGGGCTCGGCCCCGAGGATGCCGATGCGCAGCGAGCTCGCCGCCGGATCCAGGCCCTGGCGCAGGAATTCCTCGGCGATTGCCAGCAGGTACGAGGGGGTGACCATGATGATGTCGGGCTTGAAGTCACAGATGAGCTGCACCTGCTTCTGCGTCTGTCCGCCGGACATCGGGATGACGGTGCAGCCTAGATGTTCAGCGCCGTAGTGCGCTCCCAGGCCGCCGGTGAACAGGCCGTAGCCGTAAGCCACGTGCACGACGTCGCCCGGCCGTCCGCCCGCGGCGCGGATCGAGCGCGCCACCAGCGCCGCCCAGGTTTCGATATCACCGCGGGTGTAGGCGACCACGGTCGGCTTGCCGGTCGTGCCGCTGGAGGCATGCACGCGCAGCACCTGTTCGCGCGGCACCGCGAGCAGGCCGAACGGATAGTGCGCGCGCAGGTCGTCCTTGACCGTGAACGGGAAGTGCCGCAGATCCGCCAGCGTGCGCAGGTCCTGCGGGTGCACGCCGGCACGCTCGCACTTTTCCCGGTACGGGGCGACACGGGCGTAGACGCGTGCGAGGGCCTGCTTCAGGCGCGTGAGCTGCAGCGAGCGCAGCTCATCCTGGCTGGCGCGTTCGATGGGCTCAAGCTGAGAGCGGTGCGGCTGCCGGTTCACGGCAGCATCATCTCACTGCGCGGACCAGCCGGTCAGCTTCTGCACGAACGTCTGCAGGAAGCGATTGGCCTGGTGCCCATCCATCACCCGGTGATCGAGCGTGAGGGTGACGTAACAGCGCGGCCGCACCGCGATGCTCTCGCGGCCGTCCTCTTCCATGACCACCGCGCGGCGCTCCAGCTTGCCGATGCCGAGGATCGCCGCCTGCGGCTGGTTGATGATGATCGGCGTCGCCAGCAGGCTGCCGCTCACCCCGTGGTTGGAAATGGTGAAGGTGCCGCCGCGCACGTCCGCTGGCGTGAGCTTGCCGCCGCGGGCGCGCTCCACCAGTTCGTGCAGCCCGCGTGCAGTTTGCAGCAGGTCGCGCCCGGGCGCGTCCTGCAGCACCGGCACGACCAGCCCGGTGCCTTCCACGGCGGTCGCGATCCCAATGTTGATCGTCTCGTAGATCTCCAGCGCCGTCTCGGTCCAGCGGCTGTTGGCCTCCGGCACGGCGCGGATCGCCGCCACCGCCGCGGCCACAAAGTAGGCCGTGAGGGTGAGCGGCACGCCCTCGCGGGCGAACTCCTCGCGGCGCGCGGCGCGGTCCTTCAGCACCGCCGTCAGGTCCGCTTCAAACACCGTCGTCACGTGCGGCGCGGTATGCAGCAGACTCTGCACCATGTGTTCGGCAATGCGGCGGCGCACCGCCGTATGCGGGACCCGCCGGATGCCCGCCGGGGCCGCCTCGCTTCCGGGTGCCACGGCCGGTGCGCGCACCGCGGCGCGCGGGCGCGCCGCCGCCTGCAACACATCCTCCACGGTTATGCGTCCGGAGCTGCCGCTGCCGGTCACGTCGGCGGCCTCAAGTCCGTGCTCGGCGAGCAGGCGCCGCACGGCGGGACTCAACAGGCCGCCGCCGTGCGGCCGCGCCGCCGCTGCCGGGGCCGCGACGGGGCCCGCGGCGCTCAGCGTCGCCGCCGCCGCCGGAACCGCGGTGCCCTCGTCGGCCTGGATGCGCCCCAGCAGGTCCCCCGGGACAATCTCCTCCTGTTCCTGCTTGAGGATCTCGCGCAGCACCCCCGTGCCGGGGGCGGCCACTTCCACGGTCACCTTGTCGGTCTCGATCTCGATCAGCGGTTCGTTCTCGGTTACCGCCTCGCCCACCTGCTTCAGCCAGCGCAGGATCTGCGAACGGGTGCCCTCGGTCTGCTCCGCCGGTGCCCGCACCTCGACGCTATCGCTCATGAGGGCCTCTCACAGGCTCGCCAGCTGCTGCAGGCTCTTGGTGATGCGCGCAACGCTCGGCACGGCGGCCTCCAGCAGCGCCGGACTGTGGGGGCTTGGGATGTCGGGCATCGCGAGGCGTTCAATCGGCGCATCCAGGTTGTAGAAGCATTCCTGCGCCAGCACCGCGGCGATTTCCGCGCCGAAGCCGGCGGTCAGGTTGTCCTCGTGCACGATGAGGCAGCGTCGGGTCTTGGTGACGGACGCGAGCACGGCCGCTTTATCCCACGGCGAGAGCGTGCGCAGGTCCAGCACCTCGGCATCCACCTGTGACAGCCCGGCCGCCTGCTCGCAGCGCTCCACCATCGCTCCCCAAGTAACCAGCGTGATCTCCGTCCCCGGTCGCACGATGCTCGCCACCCCGAAGGGCACGGCGAAGTCATTCCCCGGGTAGGGCCGTCGCGCCCAGGCCCCGTCGAGCATGGCGCGATGCTCGAAGAAGATCACCGGATCATTGCCCCGCAACGCCGAGCGCAGCAACCCCACCGCGTCCTGGGCATTGGAGGGCACGGCCACCTGCCAGCCGGTGCCATGCACCCAGGCGACCTCGTTGGTCTGGCTGTGCCAGGGGTCCCCGCACTTGAAGAAGCCTCCCGGCATGCGTACCACCATCGGCGCGGCAAAGCGGTTGCCGGTGCGCCAGCGCATCGTGCCGCAGTCATTGAGCTGCTCGGCGGCCGGGTCGGCGTATTTGCGGAACTGGATCTCCGCCACCGGCAGCAGGCCTGCCAGCGCCATGCCGACGGCACGGCCGATGATGCCCTCCTCGGACAGGCTGGTGTCGAAGACGCGCGCGCTGCCGTGGCGCTCCTGCAGTCCGAGCGTGGCGCCATGCACCCCACCCTTCGGGCCCACGTCCTCGCCGAACACGACCATGCGCTCATTGGCCGCAAGCTCGCTGTCGAGCGTGCGGCGAATGGCGGTGAGCATGTTGATGCGCGTGCCTTCCGGATGCGCGGTGGCACTCGAGGCCGCAAAGCGGAACCCCGCGGGGGCGAGACCGCCCTGCTCCTGCAGTTTCCCGGGCTCGGAAAACACGTGCTGGGTGAGCTGCGCCGGGTCCGGGTGCGGCCGCGCCAGCGCGGCGGCGATCGCGGTCTCGACCTCGGCACGCGCGCGGCCGGCAACCTCGTTCCAGGCCTGCTCGCCCATCAGGGCGGGCACCAGGAAGGAGTGCAGCCGCGTCAGCGGATCGCGCGCACGCTCCGCACTTAAGGTCTGGGGCGATTTGTAGGCCTGCGTGTCCTGCCCGGAATGGCCCGAGAGGCGCGGCACCGTGAGCCGCAGCAGCAGTGGCGTGCGCTGCGTGCGCACGCGCGCGACGGCCTCGCGGGTCAGCCTTTCCGCGGCCTGCGGGTCGGCGCCGTCGCCTTCCAGGATGGTGAGCCCGGCGAAGGAGGCGAGGTTCGCCGCGATGTTGCCGCCCGGGGTCTGCAGCTGCGCGGGCACCGAGATGCCGAACGCGTTGTCCTCGATGTAAAACAGCATCGGCAGCTGCAGGGTCGTGGCGATGTTCAGCGCCGACCAGAATCCGTTGGTGGCGGTGGAGGCATCCCCGCCCAGCACCACGGCGATGCTGTGCGCGTAAGCCGGGTCCTTCAGCGTCTCGTGGTGATAGCGGATCGCCTGGGCCCAGCCCGCCGCCGGCGTGTACTGCGCGCCCACGCCCCCGCAGGCCGGCAGCACGCTCGGGCCGCCGCGTCCGGGCAGGTTGAACACGACCCCGATGTCGCGGCCACCGCTGAAGGAGCCGGTGCGCGCCAGCGGCCCGGCGGCGGCATCCTCCAGACTCACGCCCAGCGCCAGCATCAGCGGCCGCGAGCGGTAGTACACCGTCGCGGCATCGTGGGGGTCGGTGAGCTGCAGCCCGAGCAGGATCTGCGCCAGGTCGTGCCCGCGCGCGGAGAACTGGTAGAGCACCTTGCGCTCGGGCAGCAACCGCGTCTCCTCGATCTCGTCCAGCGCCCGCGAGGCCTGCAGCAGCGCGGCCACGCGCTGCCAGTCGGTCCGCACCGCGGCGGGGCCGGGGACGCTGGCATTGGAAACTGCGGCAACCCGGGCAGCCATGGGCCCCTCCAGGGATAGATCGTGAATACCGGCGCAGTCTATGCCGAGAGTGGTGCAATTAAATTGCTTCCATTGCTCCTTCTGGACGATTATTGGCAATATTATTGCCACTCCTGGGAGGGTTGAAATGGCCAAGGCGCTCGATCGTCTCGACCGGCGCATGCTCGAGGAACTGCAGGCCGATGCCCGCATCTCCAACCAGGAGCTGGCCAAGCGCGTTGGCCTGTCGCCGGCGCCGTGCTGGCGGCGGCTGCGACGGCTGCAGGAGTCCGGATTCATCGAGGGCTACGTCACGCTGCTGCGCGCGCCCGCGATCGGCCTGCCGATCCTCGCGTACGCGCTGGTGTCACTCGAGAACCATCACCCCGAGTCGGTGCGCCAGTTCGATCAGCTGGTCAAGGCGCGCTCCGAAGTGCTCGAATGCCACTCGATGAGCGGCGCGAATGACTACCTGCTGCGCATCGTCGCCGCGAGTATGGAGGCGTACGAGCACTTCCTCTCCACGCAGCTGCTGCAACTGGCGGCGGTACGCTCAGTCAACACCAGCTTCGTGCTGCGCACCAAGAAGTTCACGACCCGCCTGCCGCTCGTCTGAGGCGAAGTGTTCGCATTCGCAGGCCGCCAGATCCGTACCCTGGTACCAGAAGGCAGAACCGGGCAGGCGCACGTCGGCGTGCCGCCAGGCGGCTTGCTGGCGCCTCGCCAGGCGCGCGGCCTCCGGCGCGCGGCCCTGCGCCCGGGCGGCCAGCGCCAGCCCCTGCAGTGACCAGCCGTTCTCCGGATTGCGCTTCAGGTCCTCGCGGTACACCACCTCGGCCGCCGCCGGCTGACCGGCCAGCAGCAGCTGCGCGCCGAGCAGCTGGCGCGCCGGGAAGAACCAGTCGGCGGGCTCGTCGTACGCGAGCGCGTCCTCGGCGGCCACCGCCTGCCTGAGCAGGGCGATCGCCTCAGCATCGCGCCGCTCGGTCGCGGCGATGCGCGCCGCCAGCACCGGGTCGGCCACCGCGATGACCGCCTTGAGGGTGTTGAGCCCCGCCGCGGCGGTCGCGGGCACGCGCGCGTTCAGCTCGCGCAGCTGCGCGAGCGCCTGCTGCGCCTCCGGGATGCGTCCGCGGGCGGCCAGTCCGAACCCGCGCCCGTAGAAGTACCCGGCGCTGAGGCCCTGCGCCTGCGGGTCCGGCGCCTGCAGCGCGATCAGTTCATCCCAGAGCCCGAAGCGCACCAGCGCGGCGTACTGCTGCGAAAGATTCCAGCCCGAATCGCCCATCGCGAGCAGCATCGGCAGCGGCACGGCGGCGGCCAGCGCCTGCACCGCGCTCAGCGTCTCCGCCTTGCGGCCTTCCATGGCGGCCGCGTAGGCGAGGAAGGCGTGGTTGTGGGCCAGGTACATCGCGTAATAGTCCGGCGCGGGCGTCTGCGCCAGGTAGGCCTCATCCGCGCGCACACCGCGGCGGTTGGCCTCCGCCGCGTCCTCGTAGCGGCCGACCCGTTGCAGGATATGCGCCGGCATGTGCTCCAGGTGCCCGGCGGCCGGCATCATGCCGTGCAGGCGCTGCGCGGCCGGCAGCGCCCGCTGCGGCGTGGCGGAGGCCTCCATGACGTGCACGTAGTAGTGGTTCGCGCCCGGATGGGAAGGATCGCGCGCGAGCACCGCTTCCAGGCGCGCCTGAATCTGCGCCGTGCCGGGGACGGGCTGGCCGTCGGGGGTCCACAGTTTCCAGGCATGCACCGTCATCTGCGCCTCGGCACACAGCACCTGCACGTCGAGGTCCTGCGGGAAGCGTGCGGCCACGGCCTGCATCGCGCTCGCATACGCGCCGAGCACCGCCTCGGACTCCTGCGCCGCGGGCGGCTGCGCGCTCGGGTAACGCGCCGCCAGCGCGCCGATCAGTGCCTGCTCAACCGCCGAGGCGTGCGCGGCCTGTGCCTGCGCCTCGTGCAGCGCCTCGAAGGCGACGCGCGCGCGGTCCTCCTGGGTCGCGGGCAGGTTGTAGTTCGGACCGACGGTCAGCGCGACGCCCCAGAAGCAGGCCGCACAGGTGGGGTCCAGCTGCGCGGCCTTCGCGAACGAGCGCGTGGACTCATCGTGGTTGAACGCCCACAGCAGCCGCATGCCCTGATCGAAGTAGCGCTGCGCCTCGGGCGAGACCGTGCTCACCACGCGATGGAAGTCGCCCAGCCCCGGGTACAACTGCGCCCCCTGCGCCCAGGCGGCGAGCGTGCCCGGCACGTGCGGCGGACCGTGCTGGTCAGCGCCCGCTGAGTCGAAGGTGGCGCCGGCGAGCAGCGCAGCCAGCAGGGCCACCCGCGTGGCGCGCGGCGGCGGGCGCCTCATGCGCTCCAGCCCTGCCCGGCAGCGGCCAGGCGAGTCAGCAGCGGGGCGGGCTGCCAACGGGCACCGTGGGTGCGCGCCAGGGTCTGCATCGTCCTCACCACCTGCTCAAGGCCGCACTGCTCGGCCCAGTACATCGGTCCGCCGCGCCAGGCCGGAAAGCCGTAGCCGTTGATGTAAACCGTGTCGACATCGCCGGCGCGCAGCGCGATGCCCTCCTCGACGATCCGCGCACCCTCGTTCACGAGCGGGTGCAGCAGGCGCCTGAGGATCTCCTCATCCGCAATGTCGCGCCGCTGGATGTTGAGGTCCCGTGACACCCCCTCGATGATGGCCTGGACCTGCGGGTCCGGGATGCGGGTGCGGCCCTCGTAGCGGTAAAAGCCCTTGCCCGCCTTCTGCCCCAGACGCCCGTCGGCCACCAGGCGCTCGAGAATCGGCGACCAGCGCTCGTCCGCCGGCAGCGTGCGCCCCTGGCGGATGAGGAAGCCGACATCGTTACCGGCGAGGTCGCGCACCGCGAGCGGCCCCATGGCGAACCCGAAGCCCTCGATGACACGGTCGATCTGCTCCGGGGTTGCGCCCTCCTCGAGCAGGAACTCTGCCTCCAGCCCATAGAAGGCGAGCATGCGGTTGCCGATGAACCCGTCGCAGTTGCCCGCCAGCACCGGCACCTTCCCCAGGGTCTTGCCCAAGGCCATGACGGTGGCGATGACCTCGGGGGCGGTGCGGCTGCCGCGCACGTTCTCCAGCAGCTTCATGACATTGGCGGGGCTGAAGAAATGCGTGCCCACCACCTGCTGCGGGCGCGAGGTGCTGGCGGCGATCGCATCGATGTCGAGCGTCGAGGTGTTGCTCGCCAGAATCGCGTGCGGCGCGGCGACGGCATCGAGCTGCGCGAACACCTGCTGCTTCACCTTGAGGGTCTCGAACACCGCCTCGATGAGGATGTCCGCATCCTTGAGCGCACCGTACTCGCCGACGCCGCGAATCAGAGCCAGCGCCTGCTCGGCCCGCGCCTGCGGGAGGCTGCCGCGGCTGACCGAGACGGCGTAGTTCTTGCGGATCAGCGCCAGGCCGCGCTCGAGGGCCTCGGGGCTCTGATCCAGCAGCGCCACCGGGATGCCGGCGTTGGCGAAGGTCATGGCGATGCCGCCCCCCATGGTGCCCGCACCGATCACCCCCGCGCGCCGGATCGGCAGCGGCGCCAGGTCGCTGGGGATGCCGGGAATCTTGCGCGCTTCGCGCTCGGCGAAGAACACGTGCAGCAGCGCCCGGCGCTGCGGGCTGTCGCGACACTCGATGAAGTACTCGCGCTCCAGGCGCTGCGCCTCCTCCTTCGGGCGCGTGCAGGCCGCCTCGATGGCGTCGATGATCCGCCACGGGGCGAGCTGGCCGCGCGCCTTGGGCTCGATCTTGGTGCGAAACGCACTGAAGAGTTCCGCTGGCACCGCGCGGATGTGCTCGCTCACCTCGCTCGCGATCCGCAGCGGCCGCTTCTCGGCCGCGGCGCGCAGGGCAAACACCACCGCGGCCGGCAGCACCGGATCGGCCACCTCGTCCACCAGACCCAGCTGCTGCGCCCGCGCGGCCGGCAGCGGCGTGCCGGAGGTGATGGCCTCGAGCGCGGCCTCAGGACCGGCGAGGCGCGTGAAGCGCTGGGTACCACCGGCGCCCGGGATGAGGCCGAGCCTGACCTCGGGCAGTCCGACCTTGGCGGCCCCGCCGGCGAGACGCCAGTGACAGGTGAGCGCGAGCTCGAAGCCGCCGCCGAGCGCGACGCCCTCGATCGCCGCCACCAGCGGCTTCGTCAGCGACTCCATCTGCGCCTGCACGTCGCGGGTGATCGGGGGCTTGAGTACCAGACCTGATGCGACCTCATTGAGATCGGCACCGGCGGCGAACATGCCGCCGGCACCGGTGAGCACGAGGGCGCGCACCGCGGGGTCCGCCTCGGCGCGCCGCAAAGCCGCCAGCAGGGCCTCGCGCACCGGCAGGGACAGCGCGTTGACCGGCGGGTTGGCGATGGTGAGGACCGCCACCCCCTCGGCGACGTGATAGTTCACGGGCGACACGGATGCTGCTGGCACGCTGCGGACCCCTCCTGACAGGGCGGCCATTGTAAGGCCTGTGCGGGAGCGCGCGCGCACGGCGCCAGCGGCTACACTGCCGTGACATGGAAGACGTCGACGCCGTCGTCATCGGGGCCGGGGTCATCGGACTTGCGGTGGCACGCGAGCTCGCCCTGAGTGGTCGCGCGCCGCTGCTGCTAGAAGCCGCCGAGCACTTCGGCACCGCAACCAGCGCCCGCAGCAGCGAGGTCATCCACGCCGGCATCTACTACCCGCAGGGGTCGCTCAAGGCGCGGCTGTGCGTGGCCGGTCGCGAGCGGCTGTACGAGTTCAGCCGCAAGCGCGGCGTCCCCCACCGGCGCTGCGGCAAGCTGATCGTGGCCACCGCCACCGCGCAGCTTCCTGCACTCGAGGCGCTCGCGGCGACGGCAGGCGCGAACGGGGTCGCGCTGGTCGCGCTGGAGGCGGCCGCGGCGCGGCGCCTGGAGCCCGAGCTCTTCTGTGTGGCCGCCCTGCACTCCCCCTCGAGCGGTATCCTCGATTCGCACGCGTACATGCTGGCCCTGCTCGGGGAGGCAGAAGCCGCCGGCGCCACGCTTGCCACCGGAAGCACGGTGACCCGCGTGGTACTCGAGAGCGCGGGCGCCCTGCTCGGAGTCAACGGCTGCGAGCCCTCACTGCGCGCCCGCACGCTCATCAATTGCGCCGGGCTGCAGGCGCCGGGCCTCGCGCAGCGCATGGAAGGCCTCGCCCAGGCGCACGTGCCGCGCGCCTGGTTCGCCAAGGGAAACTACTTCACGCTCAGCGGGCCGCCGCCGTTTCGGCATCTGATCTATCCGCTGCCCGAGGCCGGTGGCCTCGGCATCCATCTCACGCTCGACCTGGCCGGGCGCGCTCGTTTCGGGCCGGACGTCGAATGGCTGGAGAGTGCGGACTACGCGGTGGATCCGGCGCGCGCCGCGCATTTCGAGAGCGCGATCCGCGCCTACTGGCCGGGTCTACCGCACGCGGCGCTGGCGCCGGGGTATGCCGCGATGCGCCCGCGGATCTTCGGCCCCGGGCAAGCAGCCGCCGACTTTCGCATCGACGATGCCTCCGTGCACCGGGTGCCGTATCTGATCAATCTTTTTGGAATCGAGTCCCCGGGGCTTACGGCCTCGCTGGCGCTCGCCAGCGAGACCGTGGCCCGGCTGGGTTAGCGCGGCCTTCAGCTAAGCGCGCACCGCTTCCACCTGGATCGCCAGCTTCACCTGCATGTTGAAGCCGTACTTGTCGCCGAACGGAATGCCGTAGTCGGCGCGGTTGATGGTCGCGGAGGCATCTGCACCGCAATGTTCCTTCTTGTCCATCGGATAGGTGAGGCACTTGAAGGAATTGATGGTGAGCGTCAGGGGCTTGGTGACGCCGTGCAGCGTGAAGCTGCCCTCGACCTGCGTCGGCGTGCCGTTCTTGAATCCGGCCAGCTTGCCCTTGTAGGTCGCGGTGGGGAACTTCGTCACGTCGAACATCTCGGCTGACTTGGCGTGTTCGTCGAGCTTCGGATTGCCGAAGCTGATGGAGGCCGTGTCGACCGTGATGTCCACCGTGCCGGTGGCCTTGTCCTTGTCGAGGACGATCGAGCCGGAGGACTTGTCGAACTTCCCGCGCCACACGGACATGCCGCCGAAGTGGTCGGCCTCGAAGCTCGGGTAGGTATGGGCAGGATCGACCTGGTAGGTCACCGGATCGGCAACGGCTGCGCTGCTGATCAGGGCCAGCAGCGCGGCAGGCAACACAGTCTTCATCACGTCAGACCTCCGGGGGCTCTTAAGGTGGCAGGGTCGCCGTAGGGTAGCCGCAGCCGTGCGGCACGACCACCTCCCTTTGGGGGCACGGGGCGGCGGCGCTGCGGAACCTCAGCCGCTGTACGGGCGCGCCGTCAGGCCCAGCGCGCGGGCGACGGCCTCGTGCGTGATCTCGCCTCCGTACACATTCAGGCCGGCCGCCAGTCCCGCATCGCGCTTGAAGGCGGCGCGCCAGCCCAGATCGGCAAGCGCGCGCACGTAGGGCAGCGTGGCATTGGTCAGCGCCAGGGTGGAGGTCCTGGGAACGGCGCCGGGCATGTTGGCGACGCAGTAGTGGATGACGCCGTCGACCACGAAGGTGGGGTCCGCGTGGGTCGTGGGGCGGCTGGTCTCGAAGCACCCCCCCTGGTCGATGGAGATGTCCACGAGCACCGCGCCGGGCTTCATGGTCTTGATCATGGCGCGGGTGACGAGCTTCGGTGCCGCCGCACCGGTCACCAGCACCGCGCCCACCACCAGGTCTGCATCGCGCACCAGATGCTCGATGGTCTCGGTCGTGGAATAACTGGTGCGCAGCGCCGAGCCGAAGATCGTCGACAGCTCGCGCAGGCGCGGCACCGAGCGATCAACGACGGTCACGTCCGCGCGCATGCCGACAGCCATCTCGGCCGCGTGCGTGCCTGAGACCCCGCCGCCGAGGATCACGACCTTCGCCGGCGGCACGCCCGGCACGCCGCCCAGCAGCACGCCGAAGCCGCCGTTGGCCTTCTGCAGGCTGGCGGCGCCGACCTGGATGGACATGCGTCCTGCCACTTCGCTCATGGGCGTGAGCAGCGGCAGCGAACCGTTCGGCGAGGTGACGGTCTCGTACGCGATCGCCGTCGCCCCGGACTTCATGATGGCCCTGGCCTGCGCGGCGTCGGCCGCGAGGTGCAGGTAGGTGAAGAGCACCTGATCCTTGCGCAGCAACGCGCACTCGACAGCCTGGGGCTCCTTGACTTTGACCACCAGGTCCGCGTGCTGGAAGACCTCCACCGCGTTCGCCGCGATGGCAGCGCCCGCGGCGCGATAGTGCGCGTCCTCGACGCCGATGCCGTTGCCGGCACCGCTCTCCACCAGCACTTCGTGACCGGCGGCAATCAGCTCGCGCGCGCCGGCCGGCACCAGCCCCACGCGGTACTCATGGACCTTGATCTCTCGCGGAACACCGATGCGCATGGCGGCAGCCCCCCGTGGCGGATTATGGGCGCCAGCGTAGGAGCACGGGCGTGGCGACACCTTGCGTAATGGCGACCCCCCTGCCACCATCTGTGGCAGAATCTGTCACATCCGTTCAAGAAATCGCTGGAATATTGCGCCAATGGAGCTCGACCGCTACGATCGCGCCATCCTGCGCCTGCTCGAGCAGGACGGCCGCATCACCAACGCGCTGCTCGCCGGCAAGGTGAGCCTGTCCGAATCCGCGTGCCTGCGCCGTGTGCGTGCGCTCGAGGAATCCGGACTGATCCACGGATACACCGCGCTCATCGATCAGACCAAGGCGGGCTTTCCGGTGAGCGTGTTTGTGAACATCACCCTCGATCGGCAGAGCCAGGCGGGACTGGAGGCCTTCGAGAGCGCGGTGCGCAAGATCCCGGAGGTCATGGAGTGCTATCTCATGACCGGCGAGCACGACTATCTGCTGCGCCTGGTGGTCGCGGACATGGAAGATTTTGAGCGCGTGCACAGAGCGCACCTGACGCGCCTGCCGAGCGTGGCGCGCGTGCACTCAAGCTTCGCCATGCGCACCGTCACGCGCTCCACCAGCCTGCCGACGAAATAACACCCCCGCTTCAGCGCGCGTAGGCCGGCAGGCGCTGCGCAAACTCGCGCAGCGCACCGATGCCGCTGCCCTCGGCCCCGCGGCACCACTCGTGCAGCTGCACCAGCGCCCGACCGCGGTTCGCGGCCGCCTCGTTCCACAGCCGCTGCAGTGCCTCGCGGTAGTCGATCACCCGGCGCAGCACCTCGTACTTGTCCAGCAGCTCACCCAGGCGGCGGCGTGCCTCCTCGGCGAGCACGGCGGGATGGCGGATGAGGAGCTTGGAGGTGCCCGGGGGCAGGCAGTGCCGTTCCTTGCGCGCCAGCTCGCGGCACACCGGCAGCACCACCTGGCGCGCGTAGGCGCGCAGCACGTGCATGCGATTGGTGAACAGCGCCTGCACGGTCTCCTCGCTGAGCTCGCGGCGGCGGCACTCGAACTGCGGCCGCGGCGCCACCCAGCGCACGCGCGCCAGCCGCAGCGCACGGAGCAGCCGGATCCACAGCCAGCCGATGTCGAGTTCCCAGCGCTGCACGGCGAAACACGCCGAGCGCGGAAAGGCGTGGTGATTGTTGTGCAGTTCCTCGCCGCCGAGCAGCAGGCCCCAGGGCAGAAGATTGGTCGCCGTGGAAGGCATCTCGAAGCTGCGGTAGCCCACCGCATGGCCGAGGCCGTTGATCACCCCGGCGGCGAAGAATGGCTGCGCCGAGAGGTGCACGGCGATCATGATTATCCCCGGCGCCCCGAACGCCACGAGGTGCAGGCCCACGAACACCGCGATCCCGAGGTAGGGATGGCCGGCGTAGAGGTGCCGCTCGAGCCAGTCATCCGGTGTGCCGCGCCCGAAGTTCCTGAGCGTCTGCGCATCGTGCGCCGCCACGCCGTACAGTTCGTAGCCCTCCAGGAGCACGCGCCTGAGACCGAACACGACCGGACTGTGCGGATCGCCCGGCTGGTCGGCATAGGCATGGTGGCGCCGGTGCACGGCGACCCATTCGCGGGTCACCGCGGCGGAACTGAACCACAGCCAGAAGCGAAACAGATGCCGCAGCGCCGGATGCAGGATCAGACCGCCGTGCGACTGGTCCCGGTGCAGGTACAGCGTGACTCCCAGGAACATGCTCTGGATGGTGGCGAAGGTCACCAGCACGTAGCCCCACCAGGGCAACTCGAGAAGACCGTAGGGCGAAAGGCTCATGCGCACGCGCTCCGCTGCTGCCACGCCGGGCTCGCAAGCACAGTACGCCAGCTGCGTGACGTCATCGCGACTTATCGGCGCGCGACGACACCCGCACGCGCCGCATTCAGGTGACGAGCACGATCTTGCCGATGTGCGCACCCGACTCCATCAGCTTGTGAGCGCCGGCGGCATCGCTCAGCGGGAACTGCGCGTGGATCACGGGCTTCAGGCGCCGCGTGGCAAACAGCGGCCACACGTTCTGCCGCAACGCCTGCGCGAGGCGCCCCTTCGCCTCGACCGACTGCGGCCGCAGCGTCGAGCCGCTGAGCGTCAGCCGCTTGCTCATGAGCAGCCGCAGGTCAAGCTCGGACTTGGCACCGCCCTGCGTGGCGATGAGCGCAATGCGGCCCTCGAGCGCCGCCGCCGCCGCGTCGCGCGTGAGGTAAGCCCCGCCGACCATGTCGAGGATGACATCGGCGCCCTTGCCGTCGGTGGCGCGCAGCGTCGCCTCGACGAAGTCGGTCTCGTGGTAGTTGATCGCAACATCTGCACCGAGCTCGCGGCAGGCGGCGCATTTGTGCGCGCTGCCGGCCGTCACGATGACGCGCGCCGCGAAGGCCTTGCCGAGCATGATGGCGGTGGTGCCGATGCCGCTGGAACCGCCGTGCACCAGCAGCGTCTCTCCTGGCTGCAGGCGCGCACGCTCAAACACGTTCAGCCACACGGTGAAGAAAGTCTCCGGCAGCGCCGCGGCCTCCTCGAAGGTCAGATTCTCAGGCACCGGCAGGCACTGCACCGCGGGCACGTTCACGTACTGGGCATAGCCGCCGCCGGCCACCAGCGCGCACACGCGCGCTCCCAGGGCCGGCTCGCGCACCCCGCCGCCGAGCGCGACTACTTCGCCCGCGACCTCGAGTCCGGGAATGTCGCTCGCTCCGGGGGGCGGCGCGTAGGCACCCTTGCGCTGCAGCACGTCGGGGCGATTGACACCGGCGGCCACCACGCGGATCAGCACCTCGCCGCTGGCCGGCTCCGGGGTGGCGCGCTGCATCGCGCGCAGCACCTGCGGCGGCCCGGGCTCGCGGATCTCGATCGCCGTCATGGTGGGGGGAATCATGGTGCGCGGCATGTTGAGTGGGGTCTGCGTCAAGGTCAACTGCGGGTGGGTGCCCCGGCTGCCTAGCGTGTCGCGACCGCGACCGCGGCCCCGGCCATGAGGGCCCCCGTGCCGCGCTGGATCCAGCGCACGGTCTGCGGCCGTGTCAGGCGCACCCGGGCACGCGCGGCAAACAGCGTGTAGGCGCCGAGCACACCCGGCAGCAGCAGCACGATCACGAGGGCGATCGCGGCGAAGCCGCCGGCCGTGAGGTGCTTGAGCTCGACCACGGTGGGCAGTACGGCGAGGAAGAACACCATGGTCTTGGGATTGCCCAGCGTCAGGGCGAGTGCGCCCAGGAAGGTCTGCAGCGGGCGCTCGCGCCGGGGTACCTGCGTGGTGTCCAGTTCGGCGGCCGGCGCCTGCCATAGCCGCCAGGCGAGGTAGAGCAGGTAGGCCGCACCCGCAAAGCGCACGCCGACGAAGAGCGTATGGGCGCGCTCCGCCAGCACCGCAAGGCCCAGGGCCGCGAGCGTGAACCAGATCAGATCCCCGACGAGGAACCCGGCGATGAAGGCCGGCGCACCGTGCGTGCCACGCCCCAGGCCGCGGGCGATCACGGCGGCGATGCCAGGACCGGGCGTCGCGACCGCCAGCGCATACACCAGCGCGAAGATGAGGAGGCCGTAGGCGGACATACGGGGAGTCTAGCGTCGGCTCCGTGGGCGCGCGACCGCCATCAGGCGCGCGCGCCCTGCACCGCGAGCGTCCCCGAGCGTCCCGCGACGCTACCCTCCAGAATCGTTCCCGGCGGCAGGCTCTTCAGGTGCAGGCGCGCCGCGTAGCTCGCAAGATCGGTGAGCTCGACGCCGCGCTGCTGCCAGGCGCGCAGCAGGCGCTCGAAGGCACCAAGGTAGGCGCCCCCTTCCAGCTCCGCGTGCAGCGTGAACACCTGATCCCGCGCGGCAACCGCGGCAGTCAGCCGCAACAGGTGATCGACCGGCTCCTCCCCCTTCAGGTCCGGGCGGCCGATGAGCTCATCGAGCGTCGGCAGCGTGGTGGGCAGCTGCGGGATGCCGCCCGGCGGCAGGAACGGCGCGCTGCCGCGAGTGTCCGAGGCGTAGCGGAAGCCGAGGCCCTTCTCCAGGGCGGGCACGAACGCGTTCATCTGCCAGCCGGCCGCACCATGCACCAGCGGCATGCGCCCGAAGATCTCCGCGAACTCATCGCGCGCCAGCAGCAGCTCGCGCCGTGTCCACGCCTCGCTCGCCCGCGCGACTCCGTCCTGCCAGCGTACGTGATCCCAGGTGTGCACCCCGACCTCGAAGCCGCGCTGCGCGATGTCGCGCATGGGCTCGCGGCAGCGCCGGCCGATGTGCGGTCCGGGCAGCAGCACCCCGTACATGAGGGTCCTGAGGCCGTAGTGCTGCAGCACCGAGGTGCGCTTTACCTTGCCGAGGAAGCCGCGGCGGAAGGCGCGGCGGATGGCGCGCCCGGTGTTATCGGGCCCCAGACTGAACAGGAAGGTGGCGCGCGCGTCGAGCCGTTCCAGCAGGTCCGCCAGGCGCGCCGCGCCCTCGCGCGTACCGCGGTAGGTGTCGACGTCGATCTTCAGTGCCACGAGCGCCATCGCGTCACCCCAGCGGCTGCGGCCGCCGCTCGAGCGCCCGTGACAGCGCCGCCAGGTCGAGCGGCCCGCCGGCCGTGATGACCTTCAGCAGGCGCAGCAGCCCGCCGTCGCCGCACACCGCGAGGCATTCCCCGCCGGCCCCGCGCAGCTGTGGCGCGGCGCCTGCCGCCGCCCGCTCGCCGCTCAGGCGCGTGCGATGGATTTCCCAGCGCTCCGTCCCCACCTGGGCGAATGCGCCGGGAAACGGCGGCGCCACCGCGCGCACCAGGTTGTGGATCTCCAAGGCAGGGCGGCCCCAGTCGATGCGTCCGTCCTCGGGACGGCGGCGTCCGAAGTACTGCCCCGCCTCGGGCGTCTGCGGTCGCCGCGCCGCGGTGCCGGCGATCAGGCCCGGGAGCGAGCGCGCCAGAATCGTTTCCGCCGCCACCGTGACCTTGGCGAACACCTCGCGCGCCTCATCGTCCTGCAGGATCGGCACCGCCAGCTGGTCGACGATGTCCCCGGCATCGGCGCGCTCCACCATGTAGTGCAGCGTCGCGCCGCTCTCCTTCGCGCCCTTGAGGATCGCCCAGTTCACCGGCGCACGGCCGCGGAATTTCGGCAGCAGCGAGCCGTGCATGTTGAGCGCGCCGCGCCGTGCCGTGCGCAGCAGCGGCGCACCGAGCATCGCGCGGTAGTAGAAGGAAAAGAGGAAGTCGGGCTGCAGCGCCGCCAGCGTGCGCTCAAGCTCGACGGTGTTGGGCTCCGCGGGCGCGATGAGGTTCAGGCCGTAGTCGCGCGCCGTCGCCGCGACACTGGCATACCACTGCGTTTCCAGCGGATCATCCGCCACCGTGACCACCAGCGGCACCTCCACGCCCGCCGACAGCAGGGTCTTGAGGCAGCGCACTCCGACATCGTGATAGGCGAAGACGACGGCCCGCGCCTGGCTCACTCCTGCGCTCCCGGCAGGGGTTCGCTCTGCGGCACCTGGGTGAGGAGCTCCGGCCCCGCAGCCGGCGGCAGCTGCCGCGGATCCTGCGCACCGCCCTCCTCGAGCACCGCGGCGACGGTGTAACGCGGCCGCTGGCGCACCTGCTCGTAGATGCGCCCCACGTATTCCCCGACCACCCCGAGCCCGAGCAGCGTGACGCCGATCAGGAAGAAGGCGATCGCGAACAGGGTGAACAAGCCTTCCGCTTCCGGACCGACGATGACACGGCGGATGAGCAGGATCACCACGAGGGTCAGCGAGACGAGTGCGATCAGCCCGCCGGCCATGGAGAAGAATTGCAGCGGGGCGACCGAGAAGCCGGTCATCAGATCGAAGTTCAGGCGCACCAGGCGGTAGAGCGAGTACTTCGACTGACCCACCGTGCGCTCGGCGTGCGCGACCTCGATCTCCACCGGGTGGCGGGCGAAGGTGTAGGCGAGCGCCGGCACGTAGGTGCTGACCTCGGTGCAGTGATTGACCGCGTCGATGACGCTGCGGTGATAGCCGCGCAGCATGCAGCCCTGGTCCGTGATGCGGATCGAGGTCGTGCCCTCGCGCAGGCGGTTCATCAGCCGTGAGGCGGCCTTGCGCCACAGCACGTCCTGGCGGCTCAGGCGGATGGTGCCCACGTAGTCCGCCCCGGCATCCATCGCCGCGACCAGGCGCGCGATCTCCTCCGGCGGGTTCTGCAGGTCGGCATCCAGGGTGATGACATAGGTGCCGCGCGCCTGCGCGAACGCGGCGAGAATCGCCATGTGCTGGCCGGCATTGCGTGCCAGCACCACCACGCGCGTGACGTCGGGCCGCTTCTGAAACTGCTCGCGCAGCTCGGCCACCGAGCGGTCACTGCTGCCGTCGTCCACGAACACTACCTCGTAGCTGCGGCCGAGGGCATCGAGTGCCGGGTACAGCCGCTCGAACAGCAGCGGCAGCCCCTCCTCTTCGTTGTAGACCGGCACGATCACCGACACCTGCGGGTTCATCGGCGGGCTCCGGCAAGGATCTCGTTGGTCGCGCTCACCACGCGCTCGACGTCGCTGAGCTGCATCGCCGGAAACAAGGGCAGCGTCACGGTCTCGCGCCCGATGCGCTCGGCGTGCGGGAACTGGCCGTCGCGGTAGCCGAGTGCGCGGTAGCAGCTGAAGAGGTGGATCGCCGGATAGTGCACGCCGACGCCGATGCCGCGCTGCTTCATCGCCTCCATGAACTCAAGGCGCGTGACGCGCAGCTGCGGCAGCGGCAACAACGGTGTGAAGACGTGCCAGCTGTGACCCGCGTCGCCGCGTTCCGGCAGGCGCAGCGGCGGCTCGCTGCCCCACAGCTCGAAGTACCGCGCGACCAGCACCCGTCGCCGGGCGTTGAATTCCTCCAGGCGCTTGAGCTGCCCGAGGCCCACCGCGGCCGCGACGTCCGACAGATTGTACTTGCCACCGGGCAGCAGCGTGTCGAACGAGTCCGGAGCCGTCTTGAGCTGCCCGTGCCAGCGGTGCAGCTCGATCGACTTCAGCTCCTCGGGCGAGCCGCCCGAGATGGCGCCGCCCTCGATGGTGGTGATGTTCTTGTTCGGATGGAAACTGAAGCACACCAGGTCCCCGAAGCTGCCGATGCGCCGCCCCCGCCACGAGGAGCCGATGGCGTGCGCGGCATCCTCGATGACCCGCAGCTGGTGCTTGCCGGCGATGTGGTAGAGGCGCTCCATGTCCACGGGCAGGCCGGCGAAGTGCACCGGCATGATGGCGCGGGTCCGCGGAGTGATCGCGGCTTCCACCTGCTCAAGATCGAGGTTGCGCGAATCGAGCCCGACGTCCACGAACACCGGCCGCGCCCCGACGCGCATGATGACGTTCGCGGTCGCAACGAAGCTCAGCGCCGGGGTGATCACCTCATCGCCCGCCCCGATGCCGCAGGCGAGCAGCGCCATCTCCAGGCCTGCGGTTGCGGAGGTCTGGCTGCGCACCGGCCGGCCGCCGCAGTAGCGTGACAGTTCCGCTTCCAGCTGCGCCACCTTCGGACCGCTCGCCAGCCAGCCCGAGCGCAGCACCTCGGCGACCGCGGCGATGGTCTCCTCGTCGATCGTCGGGCGTGTAAAGGGCAGCAGCGGCTGCGCCGCCTTGGTTGCATCACTCATGAGCGGGTCACCAGGATAACGCCTGCGACGATGACGGCGATGCCGGCCACGCGCTGCACGTTGGGCACCTCACCGAGCAGCCACCAGGCCAGTCCAATGTTGATGACATAGCCCAGGGACAGCAAGGGATAGGCCTGGCTCACCGGCACGCGCGACAGGCCGACGAGCCAGACGATCACGGACAGGCCATAGGCGAAGAGCGCGTACCACAGCGGCGGCACGCTCAGCAGCTCCAGCCCCTTGCGCCACACGCCGGCATCCCCGGCCACCAGCGGCCCGCTCACGCGCGTGGCAGCCTTGAGGCCAAGCTGGGCCAGCGCGTTCAGCAGCACCCCACAGCACAGGATGGAAAAATCGACCAGTTTCACAGGCGGCTCACGGCAACGGTGTCGTAGTCAGCGGCGATCACGCGGCCCGGCAGGCCCCGCCGCCGCCACTCATCCCACAATCCAGGCTCGAAGAATGCCACGGCATCGCCACCGGCGCTCCACCGCGCTGCAAACTGCTCCACTGACATGCGCAGCTCCGGTTGCTCCGTGAGACCAAACTGCAGCTCGCCCTCGAAGCCGGCCAGCTGCAGGGTGCGCCCAAGATACGGCGCCAGCGTCTGGCGGTACTGGCCGACGCTGTACAGGGGTGTCTGCGGCGTAATCAAGGAACGCACGCTGTCGGCAAGCTCGCGCGCCGAGCGCGCCGGCGGGATGGCCCCGTACTCACACAGGAGAAACTGCCAGGCCAGCACGCCGGCGAGCGCGGTGACCAGCGCAGCGGCGCCCGCCTGCGGCCGCCGGCGCAGGGCGTCGTAGAGGACCGCCGCCAGCGCGGTGAGCATGGCCGCCACGCCCCAGTGCACGGCGGCGTGCGGCACGTAGTCGTTGCGACGCAGGCAGTAGAAGAGCAGTCCGGCGCCCACCACCACCACCAGCACGGCGCCGCTGCGGGCGGCGCGCCGCACGAATGCCTGCGGGTCGGGCGCATAAATGCCCGCCAGCGCGGCGAGCACCGGCAGCATCGGCAGGATGTAGGGCGCGAGCTTGGACCCGGAGGCGGAGAAAAACGCCAGCGTGACCCCCGCGTAGACCAGCAGGAACCTCACCGGTTTGAAGCGCGGGTCGGCCGGCGTGCCGGCGTGCATCAGCGTGGGCGCCTCGGCGCTGCGCGCCGCGTGCACGAGTGCCGCGAGCCACGGCAGCACCCCGAGCAGCAGCAGCGGCAGGAAGTACCACCACGGTTCCACGCGCTGGTGCACCGTGGTGAGGAAGCGCGCGAAGTGCTCGTGCACGAAGAAGAATCCCGGGAAGCTCGGATTGCGCCGCGTGACCAGGACGAACCACGGCGCGGCGAGCAGCAGGAAGAGCGGCACGCCGCTGCGCAGGTGCAGGCGGCGCCAGCGGCCCGCATCGCGCTCGAGCAGCGTGTACAGCACCAGGGCGCCCCCGCCGAGCACACCCACGACGATGCCCTTGGACAGCACTGCAAGCGCCGCGCAGGCCCACGCGGCGAGCATCCAGCGCCGCTCGCCCGGCGCACCCGGGGCTTCCGACTGCGCCAGGGTGAAGGCCAACACCATGGCGGTCAGCCAGAATGTGAACGCCTGGTCCAGCAGGTTCAGGTGACCGACGACCACGAAGAAGGGACTGACCGCCAGCGCCGTCAGCGCCAGCACGGCGCTGGCGCGGCCATAGAGGCGCCGCACCCACAGGAACACCAGCGGCAGGCAGGCAAACGCCAGACCCACGCCCCAGAGGCGCGAAGTCCATGCCCGTTCGCCGCCGATGCGGTAAGCCGCCGCGGTCGCCCAGTACTGCAGCGGTGGCTTCTCGAAGTACTTAAGGCCGTTCAGGCGCGGCGTGACCCAGTCGCCGCTGACGAGCATCTCACGCGGAATCTCCGCGTAGCGGCCCTCGTCCGGATCAAACAGCGGGCGCAGCGGCACGGTGGCGAACCACGCCGCGCCGAGCAGCACCCACGCAAGCCACCCGAGACTGGCCGCGCGTGCCGCCGGCCCGCTAGCGCTACTCATAGATCGCCGACGGCAGCGCCGCGGCTAGATCCCGGCCATCGCTGCCGCGCGGGTGCCGAAGCCTTCCTGGTTGACGTAGAACGCAATGGTGCGGCGGATCGCGGTATCCATGTCGGTGGTCGGCTTCCAGCCCAGGTCGCGCCCCGCCGCCTCGATGTTCGGCACGCGCACCTGGATGTCCTGGTAGTACTTGCCGTAGTACTCCCCGGCGGAGATGTCGACGATCTCGGTGGTCTTGGCCGCATCGCGCAGCACCGGGAACTCCTGGGCAATGCGGATGGTGCGTTGCGCCAGCTCCCGGATCGAGATGCAGTTGTGCGGATTGCCGATGTTGAAGATGCGGCGGCTGGCGCAGCCGTCCTTGTTCTCGAGAATGGTCAGCAGCGCCTCGATGGCGTCATCGATATACGTGAAGGAGCGCTTCTGGCTGCCCCCGTCCACCAGCTTGATCGGGCGACGGTACAGCACGTTGGACAGGAACTGCGTGAACACGCGCGAGCTGCCCTCCTTGGGCTCCTCGACGTTGTCCAGGTTCGGGCCGATGAAGTTGAAGGGCCGGAACAAGGTGTAGTCGAGGTTGTCGCGCACGCCGTAGGCGTAGATGACGCGATCGAGCAACTGCTTGGACGCGGCATAGATCCAGCGCTGCTTGTTGATGGGCCCGTAGGTGAGCGGGCTGGATTCTTCATCAAGCACCGCGTCCGGGGACATGCCATAGATCTCCGACGTCGAGGGGAAAATCAGGCGCTTGTTGTACTTCACGCAGTGCCGCACGATGTCGATGTTCGCCTCGAAGTCCAGCTCGAACACCCGCAGCGGATGCGTCACGTACTGCGCCGGGTTGGCGATCGCCACCAGCGGCACCACCACGTCGCACTTCTTGACGTGGTATTCCACCCACTCCTTGTTGATGGTGATGTCACCCTCAACGAAGTGAAAGCGCTGGTTCTGCGGCGCATCGCCGAGCTTGTTGTCCGCCAGGTCGATGCCGTAGACGTCCCAGTCGCGGGACTTCAGGATCGCACTCGTGAGCGCACTGCCGATGAAGCCGTTCGCGCCGAGGATCATTATTTTCAGTGACATGGCGGTCCTTCCACGGGGCGGCGCTGCGGTGGGGCGCGCCGCGGACTAAGCCCGTAATGTTAACATTTCCCCGGAGATTCACCTCCGCAGTCCGCCTCGCCCGGCGCGTGGCCGTTTTGCGGCCTAGCAGCAGCGGCTGACGCCGCTCCACTTGCGCCGCTGCTCCTCCTCGAAGAAGGCGCGGCGTTCCATGAGACGGCACCCCGGGTGGCGCTTGAGCTGATGGGCGCGGTAGCGCTCGTAGGCATCATCCCCGCTGAGGTGGCGCAGCCAGGCCCAGCCGCGGCGCGCGCACTGCGTGACCGCTGCCGCCCCGTGGTGCATGCGCAAGGCCGGCGCGTTCACGGTGCCGCCTGCGCCAGAAGCTTCAGCTGGCTCTCGCGATAGGGCACTTCCGAGCTTGCCGGAACTGACTGACCACGCAGGCGGCGCACGCAGATGCGCGCCATGTCCAGGATCACCAGCCACAGGATGGTGGTGAACAGCAGCGCCAGCCACGCGTCGAGGCGCTGGTTGAAGATCAGCTGCGGCGCGACCGCGGCGCGCTCGGGCGGCAAGGTGCCGGCGGCGAGCTTGGCTGCGAGATCGTTCGCCGCTGCAAACAGGCCGATGCGAACGTCCGGGCTGGTGATCTTCTGCCAGGCCGCGGTGGTGGTCACGAGCGCCAGCCACGCCAGCGGCAGCAGCGTCACCAAGGCATAGCGCGGCCGTGCGCCCTTGATGATGATGGCGGTCGCGATCGAGAGCGCAATCGCGGCGAGCATCTGATTGGAGATCCCGAACAGCGGCCACAGGATGTTCACGCCCCCGTTCGGATCGATGACGCCGATGTAGAGAAAGTACCCCCAGGCGGTGACGATCACCGCGCTCGAGAGCAGCACCGAGGGGTACCAGGAGGTGCGTCCGAGGGGCTCCCAGGCACGCCCGAGCACATCCTGCACCATGAAGCGCCCAACGCGCGTGCCGGCATCCAGAGTCGCGAGCAGGAAGACCGCCTCGAACATGATCGCGAAGTGGTACCACAGCGCCAGCAGTCCCTGGCCGAAGGTCGAACCGAAGATGCTCGCCATGCCGACCGCGAGCGAGGGCGCGCCCCCGGTACGGGCGAACAGTGTCTGCTCGCCCATGGAGGCGGCCAGGGCCTGCATCTGCTCCACGGTCACGGGGAAGCCCCAGCCGCTGATGGTGTGCACGGCGGCCTCGGGCGTCGCCCCTACCACCCCGGCCCCGGTGTTGATCGCGAAGAACACGCCCGGATCCAGCAGCGTCGCAGCAATCAGCGCCATGATGGCCACGAACGACTCGAGCGCCATGCTGCCATAGCCGACGAGCCGGACGTCCGTCTCGTTGCTGATCAGCTTCGGGCTCGTGCCGCTCGCGATCAGCGCGTGGAACCCGGAGATGGCGCCGCAGGCAATGGTGATGAAAACGAACGGGAACACCTTGCCGCCGAAGAGTGGGCCGGTGCCGTCCACGAACGGCGTAATCGCCGGCATCTTGATCTGCGGGTGGGTGATCACGATGGCCACGGCGAGCAGCACAATCGTGCCGAGCTTGAGGAACGTGGAGAGATAGTCACGCGGGGCCAGCAGCAGCCACACCGGCAGAATGGCCGCAAAGAAGCCATAGGCGATGATGATTCCCGACAGCGTCAGCGCGGAGTAGTCGAACAGGCCGCGCAGCTGCGGCTGGTGATCGAGCCAGCCGCCGCCGAGGAGCGCGAGCAGCACCAGCACCACCCCGAGCACGGTGCCCTCGAGCACCCTGCCCGGCCGCCAGACGCGCAGGTACACCCCGACGATGATGGCCGCCGGTATGGTCGCCAGCACGGTCGCGGTCGCCCACGGGCTGTGTTTCATGACGTTGACGATCACCAGGCCGAGCACGGCACTCAGGATCACCATGATGAGCAGCGTGCCGATGAGCGCCGCGACGCCGCCCAGCGGCCCGAGCTCATCGCGCGCCATCTGCCCGAGGCTGCGGCCGTCGCGACGGGTGGACAGCAGCAGTATGGTCATGTCCTGCACGCAACCGCCGAACACCGCGCCCACCAGGATCCACAGCGTTCCGGGCAGGTAGCCGAACTGTGCCGCAAGCGTCGGTCCGACCAGGGGCCCGGGACCGGCGATGGCGGCAAAGTGATGACCGAACACGATCGCCCGATGCGTCGGCATGAAGTCGCGGCCGTTGTTCAGCCGTTCCGCCGGGGTGGCGCGCGTGGGATCGACCCGAAGCACCCGGGTCGCAATCCAGGCGGCGTAGACGCGATACCCGAGCAGGTAGACGCACACCGCGGCGGTCACGATCCACAAGGCATTGATCGGCTCGTGGCGGTGCAGTGCGATGCCCGCGACAGCGAAGCCCCCGATCACCGCCAGCATGAGCCCCACGATCTTCTTGAGCATTACTCGTCCCCCTTGCGATCCTCTTAACTGCGCAGCCGCCGCAGCGCCTGGGCGTAACGTGCCCGGATCGCGTCGCGTTCGTGATGCACGCCGTTGCTGACCAGCTTCAGGCCCGCGCGCCAGACGCAGTCGATCGCGCTGCGGCCCGCGGAAAAGATCCAGCCGTCGAGGAGCTCGTCGCCACCGTGGACCGCGAGCGCCGGGTCGTGCGCGTGCAGCGTGACCAGATCGAGCGAGGCGCCCGCCGCCAGGCCGCCCGGGCCCGCCAGCAGCGCCTGGGTACCGCCTGCCAGCGCCGCATCAAAGAGCGCCCGGCCGGTGGAAGTGCCGCCGCTGCCGGCGAGCACGTTGCGCGCACGGTGCGCGAGTCGCTGCCCGTACTCGAGCAGGCGCAGCTCCTCCGCCGCATCCAGGCGGATGTTCGAATCGCTGCCGATCCCGAAGCGCCCGCGATCGTTCACAAAGGCGACCGCGGGAAATACCCCGTCGCCCAGGCTCGCCTCGGTGCTGGGGCAAAGACCGACCACGGCGCCGCGGGCGGCGATCCCGGCGAGCTCGCCCGCGGTCGCGTGCGTGGCGTGCACCAGGCACCAGCGTGCATCCACGTCCACGTTCTCCAGCAACCACTCGATCGGACGGCGGCCGCTCCAGGCGAGACAGTCCTCGACCTCGCGCACCTGCTCGGCGACATGGATGTGCACCGGAGCGCCGCGCGCAAGTTCGAGCACCGCGGTGAGCTGCGCCGGAGTCACCGCGCGCAGGCTGTGGGGCGCCACGCCGACCGTGGCGCCGGGCAGCGCGCGCACCACCGCGCGGCTCGCCTCCAGCAGCCGGGCGAAGCCCTCCGGATCGCTGATGAAGCGCTGCTGTCGCACCGTGGGCGCGGCGCCGCCAAAACCGCTGTGTGCGTAGAACACCGGCAGCAGGGTGAGTCCGATGCCGCTGCGCGCAGCGGCGGCGGCAATGCGTGCCGCCAGTTCCCCGGGGTCGGCATAGGGCACGCCGCCGCGATCGTGGTGCAGGTAATGAAATTCCCCGACGTGGGTAAAGCCTGCCTCCAGCATCTCGGCATACGCGAGCGCGCTGAGCGCCTCGACTCCGTCCGGGTCGATGTGCTCGACGAACTGGTACATGAGTTCGCGCCAGCTCCAGAAACTGTCCGCCTGAGCGCCGCGCTGCTCGGTGAGCCCGGCAAGGCCCCGCTGGAAAGCGTGGCTGTGCAGGTTGGGCAGTCCCGGCAGGCCGATCGCGTGCCGTTCATCGCCCGCCTGCGCCGCGACCCCGGTGGCAACGCGCTCGATGCGGCCCGCGGCGCCCGCGGTAATGCGCACCTGTGAGGCCCAACCCGCCGGGAGCAACGCCGCTTGAAACCACAGGGCCGTCATGGCTTACATTATTGATGATTGGGCGCCAGCGCGCAGCCCGGAGAGCAGCGGCACGAAGATGAGCACTGAACCTGGCAACCCGTGGCTCACGGTACGGCGCGGCCCGGCCCCGTTGCTGCTGTGCATGCCGCACACCGGCACCGACATCCCGCCGCCGCTGCACAGCCGCTTCGTCTCCCTGTGGCGTGCGCGCCGCGACACCGACTGGTGGATTGAGCGCTTGTACGCCTGCGCGGCGGCCCAGGAGGCGACCGTGGTGCGCACGGCGATCTCGCGTTCCGTGATCGATGCGAACCGCGATCCGTCGGGCGCGTCGCTGTATCCCGGACAGGCCACGACGGAACTGTGTCCAACGACCACCTTCGACGGCGAGCCGCTCTACCGCGCGGGCGCGATCCCGGACGCGGGCGAGATCGGCGCCCGCACCGCCACGTATTTCCAGCCCTATCACCGCGCCGTAGAGGCCGAGCTCGCCCGCCTGCGCGCGCATCATCCGGTGGTCGTGCTCTACGACTGTCATTCCATCCGCTCACAGGTGCCGCGGCTGTTCGCCGGCACGCTGCCGAACTTCAACCTCGGGACCTACTCCGGCGCCAGCTGCGCCCCGCAGCTGACCGCACGCATCGAGGCGGTGTGCGCCGCGACGGCATTCTCCCGGGTGACCAACGGGCGCTTCAAGGGCGGCTACACCACGCGCCGCTACGGCCACCCCCAGGACGGCGTGCACGCGATCCAGATGGAGCTCGCCTGTCGGGGTTACCTGCGCGAACCGCTCGGCGAGGTGCACGAGGGCAACTGGCCGTGCCCGTGGGATGAGAACTTCGCCCAGCCGCTGCGCACGGTGCTGGAGCGGGTGCTCGCGGCCTGCCTGGAGTTCGCCACCACGGCCGCGGCGCACGGAAGCGCCGATGTTTAGCGCTGGCGCGTGAGGCGGCGCCTGACGGCGGCCACGATGTCGTGCACCTCGGTGATCTTGAGCGCGTTGGCCACGAAGAAGAACGCGGCGCCGGCGACTGCGATCACGAGCGTGAGACTTGCGCACTTGGGCCAGAAGGCCTGCGTGGCCCAGCCGCCCAGGAGGTAGTGCCCCCCGGCCCAGGAGATCGCCAGCAGCACCAGCGAGGCCAGCGCCAGCTTCCACAGCAGCTCGAACAGCGCGCCGGACTCCAGCCGGCCCAGATGCGCGCGCATCAGCAGGTAGAGGATGAGGAAGTTGCTGCTGGCGACGCAGGCCGTGGACAGTGCCAACCCGCGGTGCCCCCAGCCAAGCTCGCGGGTGAAGATGAAATTGAGCGCGAGATTCAGCGCCACCGCAATGAAACTGACCACCATCGGGGTCTTGCGCCGGTCGATGGCGTAGAAGGCGTTCACCAGCACCTTGAGGGCGGCGTAGCCGCACAGGCCGATGGCATAGAAGCGCAGTGCGCCGGCCGACTCGGCGGTCTCGTAGGCCCCGAAGCGGCCGTGCTGGTACAGCACCGAGATGATCGGCTCGGCCAGCACCATGAGCCCGACACTCGCCGGGATCGTCATGAGGAACGCCAGGCGCATGCCACGCGCGAGCTCACTGCGGAATACCGGCAGGTTGCCGGTGGCAGCCATGCGCGCCAGCAGCGGCAGCGCCACCGTGCCCAGCGCCACGCCGAAGATGCCCAGCGGCAGCTGCATCAGGCGGAACGCCACGGTCAGCCAGAAGGTCGGGCCGTCCCCGAGCTGTGAGGCGAACACCGAGTTGATGAGGACGTTGACCTGCGTGGTGCTGGCCGCGATGACCGAGGGCCCCATCAGGCGCAGCAGCGACTTCACGCCCGGGTCGCGCCAGGCAAAGTCGGGCCGGTAGTGGAAGCCCTGGCGGCGCAGCGCCGGCAGCTGCACCAGCAGCTGCAGGGCGCCCCCGACGAGCGTGCCGATCGCGAGCCCGAGGATCGCCGCGGGTCCGAAGTGCGGATCGAGCCAGTACCCGAGCAGCACGCCGGCGATGATCGACCCTAAGTTGAAGAAGCTCGAGGCCAGGGCCGGCATGCCGAACACGTTGCGTGCGTTGAGCATGCCCATGACCAGCGCCGCGAGCGACACCAGCAGGATGAACGGGTACATGACGCGCGTCAGCGTCACGGTCAGCTGCGCCTTCTGCGCATCGAACCCGGGTGCGAGCGCCGCGACCAGCCACGGCGCGGACAGGATCCCGAGGATGGTTATCACGCTCAGGGTGACGACCGTGAGCGTCGCCACCTTGTTGGCGAGGCGCCAGGCGGCGCGCTCGTCCTGCGCCGCGGCGGTCCTGGTGAACACGGTGACGAAGGCGGTGGACAGGGCCCCTTCGGCGAACAGGTCGCGCAGCAGGTTCGGGATGCGAAAGGCGATGGTGAACGCGTCCATGACGCGTCCGCCGCCAAAGAGCGCGGCAAAGATCTGCTCGCGCGCGAGCCCGAGCACCCGGCTGCACAGCACCGCGAGCCCAACAACCCCGGCGGCCCGGGTGTTCAGTCTCTCGGCGCGCTTATTCGGGTCAGTCGCGGCCGCCGGTGTGTCGCCTGATGGCATGCAGCCATCACGCTACCATCCGGCGGCGCGAGGCGCGAGTCAGTATCAGTGGCCGCGCCAGGTAAACGTGAGACCAACCGTCCGGGGACGGAACGTGTAGGCGTTCTGCTGCGGCGTGTAAGTGCCATCGGTCTGGCCCAGCGCGTAGTTATTGACCGTGTGAGAGTCAAACAGGTTGTCGCAGAAGGCCGCCAGCTGCCACTGACCGAAGTTCACGCCACCGCGCAGCGAGGTAAAGCTGGTCGAGGGCAGCGTGTAGGAATAGCCGTAGTTGTAGGTCGCGTCGTTATGCGGATCCTGCACGTTGGCAAGCCAGGGGTTGCGGCTCTCGTATTCCCAGTCGGCGCGCACGAAGGCCTCGCGCGGCCCGAGGTGGAAATTGTATTCGACCCCGACGGCCACCGTCACGGGTGGAATGGCGCCGGGGGCGTAGTTGATCCCTTCCTGGCCGGAGATCACATTGCCCTTGCTGGCCAGGCAGGGGATCTCGGGCGTCGGGTCCACCTGCGTCTGGCAGCCAAGCGGCGCATCCTGGCTGAAGCGCGCACTGGTATAGCCAGCGGCCAGATCGATGTGCACCGGTCCAAACTGCATCTGGGCCTGTACGTCGCCACCCCAGACGTCCGCCTGACCGAGGTTGTCGGTGAACTGCAGGCCGCAGTCGCCGGACACATACAGGCTCTGCTGAATGTCATTCCACTTGATGTAGTAAATGCTGGTGGCGATTTTCAGCCAGTTACCGAAGGCGTTCTTGGCGCCAATCTCGAAGTTCTGGGTGTTATCGGACTTGTAGTTGAGCGGTGCCCCGTTTGGATAACCGGCGGCCGCGAGGTCCGCGTCGCAGTACGAGGGCAGCGGCGCATTGCCGCCGCCAACGCGGAAGCCCTTGGCGTAGCTGGCGTAGAACAGATCCTGCGGATCGACCTGGAACGAAAGAGTCAGCTTCGGAGTATTGGGAGTTTCCTTCTGGCTCGCCGTCGCGGTCTGTGCCGCGGTACCGTCGAAGGAAGAGTTTTCGTAACCATCGGCGTAGTGGTCGAGCGAGAACTCGGTGCGCGCGATGCGTTCGCCGACCGTTATCTTGAACCAGTCCGTGACCGCAAAGCTCACCTCCCCGAACGCTGCGAGCTGCCGATCGGTCGTCTTATTATTGTTGTAGTAGATATCGCAGGCCGGAATCGACGGATAGCCCGCATTGGTCGGACAGGAGTAGAAGTTACCGACGTAGTAATCCGACGGCGAGAATCCGAACAGGGTGTTGAACACCTGGTCGATGTTCGTGGAGCGCAGCTCCTCGATGCTGCCCTCCTTCGCCTGTTGCCAGAACACGCCTGCGGTCCAGCTCCATCGCGAGGTCGGGTCGGAGGACTGCCAGCGTATTTCCTGCGTATAGCTCTGCTGGGTGTTCGTCATGATGTTGGGCGTCTGGGTGCCCTTGAGGGCCGCCGGAAGGTGAATCCCGGTCGCATCCAGCAGCGGGAAGAAGGAGCACCCCGGATCCTGGTTGGAGGTGCAGCCCGGAATCGTCTGCCAGTAGCTCAGATCGTATACGGTGCCCTGATAGGCGGTGAGCTGCTTGCGGTCGAAATAGGAGGTATTGGAGATGATCTGGCTCTTGCCCAGATCCCACTGGATCTTCAGAGCCGCCAAGTAGTACCGATCCGGGCCACCGACCCGTTCGGGCGTCGCGGTATTGAACTGTCCCTCTGCCGGATTGGAGTACGCCGGCCAGTAGGTGGAGTCGTCGTGTTTGTCCTGGCGCTGGTAGAGGAAGCTGGGTGTGAGGGAAAAGCTGTCGCTCGGCTGCCATATGGCCGCCAGGCGCGCCATGACCGAGTTCGAATAGTTGACGTTGTGGTTGATCGTGGCGGCGGTGGCCGGATCAACCCGGTCGATCCAGCCGCCGTCGTAGCGATACCAGATGCTCGCGCGGATGCCAAACTTGCCATCGACGATCGGTTGTCCGTGCGCGATACCAAACTCGCCGTTGGGCTGGCCGTATTGCGTGTAGGACAACTCGCTGCGCACGTAAGTGTCCGTGTTCGTGGTGCTCGGCTGGGTCAGAATGTAGCGTACCGCGCCGCCCTCGGCGCCGGCGCCGAACAGGGTACCCTGCGGTCCGCGCAACACCTCGACGCGCTCCAGGTCGAAGGTCTTGGGCAGCGTGTCATCGGGACTGAAGCCGACGGAACGCATCTGGATGGGCGTGTCGTCAATGTAAATGCCGGTGGTACCGGCGCCGCCCGAGGACGAGATGCCGCGGATCGAGATCGCGTTGGTCCCGGAGTTGTCGATGGTCACCCCCGGGGTGAA
>Ga0207693_10000082_pt1 | contig 85372 bp, 70 predicted proteins | sample LARL81metaG_FD_184347 | JGI IMG/M metagenome (GOLD analysis project Ga0207693, IMG submission 184347) | Corn, switchgrass and miscanthus rhizosphere microbial communities from Kellogg Biological Station, Michigan, USA - LAR L8-1 metaG... | ecosystem: Host-associated > Plants > Roots >...
AGTTTGTAGAGGCGCGCGGAGAACATGTCGCTGAGGAACTTGATGGCGTTGTCGGCGCGCTCGGTGAGTTCGTTCACGTCGAGCAGGACGGTGTGCAGCTTGCTGGCGGCGTTGGCAGTGCGCCAGCGCGACCACCATCCAGTGCCTCCGGCTTCGAGGAAGTCGTAGACGTTCTCGAGTTCCTTGGTCATCAGCTCGTCATAGTGGCGGAACTCGAGCAGCTGCGAGTTGGCGTACTGCAGCAACTGAATGGCGGTTTCGGCGCCGGCAGGGGTGTCGTAAAGGAAGGCTGCATTCCATCCGATGACCGCGAGATCGCTGGGATAGTAAGAGATGCGGGACTGGAGAATCTCCTGGCGCTCGCCTTCGGAGAGGATCTGCATTTCCCCGCGGACGACCTGAGCGATTTGGATGCTCTGCGCGGCGAGAAGCTGGTCGGCGGTGGGAGAGCCCTCGATCTCGCGGACGTGGAAGATGAAGTAGTCCTCTTGCAGCCACTCGGCCACCTTCGGGTCGTAAGGCTTGACGAGGGCCGGAGCGGCGCGCTCGAGCTTCTGCTTGACGATGCGCGAGGCGAGCTTCTCGAAATTAGTGTCGGACGTCCAGCGGCAGGAGAGTTCAACGAGTGTGTCCCAGCTGCCGGAGAAGGGAAGTTCGAACTCGAGGCTGACGACGCCGTAATCGTAATACTTGATTTCTCCGGCAAGGCGCTCGCCGCTTTCCAGGGTCAGGGGCTCAAGGGTTTCCTCGACGGGCGTGCGCTGGTAGCGGACGTAGGCGGGAGCCTTCTTGAAGCTGGCTTCGGCCTTGCGGGCCGGGAAGATCTTGCGGAGCTCGTCGAGGCGAATCTCTTCGCAGACGTCGAACTGGATCAGGACCAGGACGGATCCGCGCAGGGGAGCTTGCGGCTGCGTCGATTGCTGCAGTCTGGTGGAGAGGTCGTGGGAGACGTCGGGTCCGGCGATGGTAGTGAGGTCGCGGTCCATGTTGGTCGTCCTGATGAGATCGCGGCGGGAAGCGGTGCAAGGATATTGTCTCAGGAATGGGGGTGGGTGGGTAGGGGCTGTAAGTGATTGATGGGCAGGGTCTTTCGTCCCTTCCTCCTTCGCCGGAGACGGCTACGGTCGGGATGACGTACTCGATCTTGTGGCTCATTCATTTAGAAAGCTTGGGGTTGTGCTGGTGCGTGCGAAAGGCTTCTACCACAGAGGTCACTGAGGTATCACGGAGGGCGCTGAGAAGAGAGGGTGATCTCGGTTAGCGTTTGCGGGTTGCGCGCCAGAGTAGGGCGGTTCCGGCGGCTACGGCTCCTACGGCCAGGGCGGCGCGCTTCATGCTCGAGAGGATCTCGATCTGGTAGTCGCGGATGGCGCGGGATTCGGGGTAGGGATCGTCGATGTCGAGAGCCGAGGGCTGGAGCGCCATCTGAAGGACTTCGGCGAGGTGGAGAGCTTGGCGTCCGGTGCCTTGGGCGATTTGTTCGCGGCAGCTGAAGCCGTCGGCGATGATGAGCCAATCGGGCGGGGCGTGGCGGACGGCGGGGAGGAGTTCGAGTTCTCCGATAGCGGCAGAGAGGTCGTACTTATCGTGCTCGAAGCCGAAGGATCCGGCCATGCCGCAGCATCCGGGCGCGGGGGATTGGAAATCGACGCCGAGGCGGTGGAGGAGCGATTCTTCGGCAGTCATTTTCATAATGGATTTGTGATGGCAGTGTCCGTGGAGCAGGGCTTTGCGCGGGAGTTGCGGGAGCTTCGAGTTGGGAGCGAGTTTTTGTTCGAGGAATTCGCTGAGCAGGAACGTTTGTTTGCTCAGGGCCTGGGCGCGCTCGTCGTGAGGGAAGAGATTGAGGAGTTCGTCGCGGAAGACCGCGACGCAACTGGGCTCGAGGCCGACAACGGGGATTCCGACTTCGATCTCGGGGGCGAGCGCGTCGAGAATGTTGAGGAGCAGGGATTGGGCGCGATCGAGCATCCCGAAGTCGTAGAGTGGACGTCCGCAGCAGAGAGGGGCGCGCGGGACGAGGACGCGGTATCCGGCAGTTTCCAGGACCTCGACGGCGGCGCGCGCGGTGGCCGGGCGGAAGTAGTTGTTGAAGGTGTCAGGCCAGAGGAGGACCGCGGGGGCTGAAGCCCGGTCTTCTTCGTACGGCTGACGCGGCGCTGAAGCGCCGCTCTTCCAGGGGGATCCGGACGTCTCAGTCGAATCGTGCCACTCCGACTCTCGCTGCGCGTCGCTGGGCGGACGAATGCGTCCGCCGCTACGTGGGTCGGTGCGGTAGAACCAATCTTTGAAGGTTTCGGGGGCGAAGGGCGGGATGGTGCGTTGGTGCGGGATGCCGGCGACCAGTTTGGCGATGTCGCGCAGAACCGGGAGTTGCGTGGTTAGATTCACAAGGCCGGGGACACGCGAGGCGGCGCGGGCCCAGAGGTCGATGTTGCCGAAGGCGTAGGCGCTGCGGGGACGGATGCGTCCTTCGTAGTAGTGGGAAAGGAATTCGGCTTTGTAGGTGGCGACGTCAACGCTGACCGGGCAGTCGCTCTTGCACCCTTTGCAGGCGAGGCAGAGATCGAGGGAGTGCTTGACTTCTTCGCTGCGCCAGCCGTCGCGGATGATCCCATCTTCGCGGCTATTGCCTTGGGTCATTTCCCAGAGCAGGTGAGCGCGGCCGCGGGTGGAGTGTTCTTCTTCGCGAGTTGCGCGGTAGCTGGGACACATTACGCCACCGGTTTCACCAGAGCCTTCGCGACGGCACTTGCCAACGCCGACGCAACGCAAGGTCGCAGCTGCAAGACTGCCGTGGTCGGCGGGGAACTGGAATCGAGTTTCGGGTTGCCAGGGAGCGTAATTGGGACCGAGTCGAAGATTGTCGTCGAGTTTGTTGGGCGTCTCCCCAGGTAATCCAATGAGCTTGCCGGGATTCATCTTCCAGTCGGGATCCCATGCGGACTTGAAGTCGCGGAAGGCCTGCATGAGTTCCGGGCCGAACATTTTGGGGAGGAGTTCGGCACGGGCTTGTCCGTCGCCGTGCTCGCCGGAGAGGGATCCTCCGTAGCTGACGACGAGGTCGGCAGCTTCTTCGACGAAGCGGCGGAACTTGGCGATGCCCTCTTTCGATTGCAGGTCGAAGTTGAGGCGCGTGTGCACGCAGGCATGGCCGAAGTGTCCGTAGAGCGAGCCTTTGTAGTTGAAGGCAGCCATCATTTTGCGGAGGTCGCGGAGATAGGCACCGAGCTTTGCGGGAGCGACGGCGGCGTCTTCCCATCCTTCCCAGTTGAGCGGTTCGCCGGGAACGTGTGAGGTGACTCCGAGACTGGATTCGCGGATTTCCCAGATGCGCTTGGCTTGCCGAGGTCCGAAGAGACGAGTGTTGGGGGGAGTGGCGCTGCGGTTGAGCGCGTCGACCAGGCGGCGAGCTTGGGACTCGGCTTCAGCTAAGGTCTGGCCGCCGAATTCGACCATGAGCCATCCGTTGCCCTCGGGGAGCAGGGCGAGGCCTTCGGCGTTGATGCCTTTCGTGCGCGTGTAGTAGACGAGAAGGTCGTCGAAGCCTTCGAGGCCGATGGGTTTGTGCTCTAGGATTTCGGGGATGTGGTCGGCGCATTGATAGATGTCGGGGTAGGCGACGACCAGCAGGACGCGTTGCGGTGGGCTCTCGACCAGGCGGCAGGTTGCTTCTAGTACTGTGGCGCAGGTGCCTTCGGTGCCGACTAGAGCGCGAGCTATGTGGAAGTTGTTTTCGGGAAGCAGGTAATTCAAGTTGTAGCCGGAGACGCGGCGAGGGATTGCGGGGAACTTTTGGTGGATCAGATCGGCGTATTGGATGGCGATTTGTTTTAGGGCGTCGTGGATTTGATCGCGGCGGTTGATGCTGCTTGGCACACCTAGACGGACGAATGCGTCCGTCCCTACACGATTCCTGATGTAATTCTCGCCGACGGTTAGGCGGATGCCGTCGTAAGTGACTATGTCGAGGGACTCGATGTTTTCGTCTGTCTTTCCGGCCATTACGGAGTGGACGCCGCAGGAGTTGTTGCCGATCATGCCGCCGATAGTGCAGTTGCGGTGGCTGGCGGGATCGGGGGCGAAGGTGAGGTGATGTTTTTCGGCGGCAGTGCGGAGGTTATCGAGAACGACGCCGGGCTGGACGCGGGCTATGCGGCGGTCAGGATCGATCTCAAGGATGCGCGCCATGTATTTCGAGAAGTCGAGGACGACGGCGATGTTGCAGCATTGTCCGGCGAGGGAAGTGCCTCCGCCGCGGCAGAGCACAGGCGCATTGAATTCGCGGCAGAGGGCGAGTGTGGCGAGGACGTCGTCGGTGTCGCGCGGGAGAACCACGCCGATGGGGACTTGGCGGTAGTTCGAACCGTCAGTCGAATAGAGGGCGCGGGAGCCGTCGTCGAACCGAACGTCCCCTGTCAATCCGCCGCGAAGTTGTTTGCGCAGGGCCTCGGCGAGTCCTGAGGCTTCGGTTGCAGAAGACTTCGCGGCTGTTACGGAGTCTGACAGCTTGTCTGGCATGGGCCGGGGGTCAGTCGGGCTTTCTGGTCACGCTGGTGATCTGAATTTTACTGTTGTCGCCGTTGGCCTCAATGTTGATGGTGACCATGTTCTTGCGGTCATTGGAGACGATGGTACAGCGGTTCTGATCGGCCGTCGTCACTTGAGCGGAGGGAAGTTTTGATTTGTAAAAGGCGCAGACTTTGTCGGGCGCATCGTTGCTTTCAAACACTGCGGTAACGGTGCGGATGTTTCCGAAGGTGGCGGAGGATGCGCCGTTCTTCTGGACTTCGGCTCCGGGATAGACATCGATGCCGAGATCTTTGGCGGCCTGTTCGGGATCTTTGGAGGTTTCGACGGAGCCAAAGGGAGTGTCGACCTTGACGTGATCGCCTTGCTGGGAGACGTGAGTGCGCTTGGCAATGCGATAGCCGACGACTCCGACGGTGACCATTCCGATGATACCGATGCTGACGACGATCGCGACGACGATGAGGATGACTTTGAGGGCGCTGCTGCCGCCCCTGTTGGCTGGAGCGGAAGATGCGCCGGCGGGGGGCACCGGGGCGGAGACGGTCGAGCCGCATTTGCTGCAGAATTTTGTGCCGGCATCCAGGGTGGCGCCGCATTTATTGCAGAAGGCCATGACTTACCTCGTTCGTGTGAAGAATCGACGGCGCGAGTATATCGCAGAATGCGACAGGTGGGGCAGGCCACTCGGTGGTGGGAGCAGTCCCCGGGGGTGCGATTGCAGGCGCGCGACCGGGACGCCCGCGCTACAGCCTGCTGGACGCCGGCGCTACGTTGAAATCCGCACGGCGCGCGGCGGACAGCCGATGGGGGCTGTCCCCACATACATCCCACAAGAACTCTGGAACTTGTTTCGCTTCGAAAATGTTAGCTCCAGTGGCGGGTGCCGTAGTCGGCCATGGAGAGGGTGAGGAGGAGGATCAGGAAAAAGATGGTAGAGATCACGACCAGCTTCAACAATTTCTCGTGGGCGCCTTTGATGTGCATGAAGAAGAGGGCGACGAGGAGAGCCTTAACCGTGGCGATAATGAGGGCGACGGCGGCATTGAAGCGGCCGAGTTCGATGTAGGCGGCCTTGTAGGTGAGGAAAGTGCCGACAAGCAAGGCGGCCCAGACGGCGAAATAGGTCTTCAGGGGCGAAGAATTTGTGTGTTCAGACATAATGACCTCAGATTTTGCTCTAGTGTCGATACCGCTCCACGCTAGATCCCTTCGACTACGCTCAGGGCAGGCTCCTCGCTCCGCCTGAAAAGCGGCTGCGCTCGGGATGACGTCGGATTGTGAACTTCGTAGTCATCGGTTGCGTTAAGGGTGACGATCGATCAAGTAGAGCAAGGGAAACAGGTAAATCCAGACAATGTCGACGAAGTGCCAGTAGAGGCCGCCCATTTCGAGCGGCGTGTAGTACTCGGGCGTGAAGCGGCCTCTCCAGGCCATTACCAGGAGCCATGTAAAGAGTCCGAGTCCGATGATCATGTGGAGCGCGTGCAGGCCGGTCATGATGAAGTAGAGAGAAAAGAAGATCTGGGCGTGCTGCGGGTTGGCGTATTGATCGGGATGGCCGGGGATCGGAACCTGATTGAAGCTGAAGGACGCACCCGGAACGTGATGTTCTTCGAATTTGTCTTTATACTCGACGCCTTTGATGCCGAGAAAGGCGAGACCGAAGAGCATGGTGAGGACGAGCATGCCGATCAGGAGGACGCGGCGAGAAGTTTGCGCTGCCCAGATGGCCAGCACCACGGTCAAGCTACTGCAGATGAGGACTGCGGTGTTGGTGGCGCCGAGCGTGGCGTTGATGGATTTGCTGGCGGCTCCGAAGTCTTCGAAGTACCAACGACGGTAGATCAAGTAGGCGCAGAACAGGCCGCCAAAGAACATGACCTCAGTGGCGAGGAAGATCCACATGCCGAGGCTGGCGGAGTTGCGCTGTTGCTCCTCGGTGGCGAAATGGTGCAGCAGTTCGGGGCGATGCTGCTCTTCATGGTGAAGGCCGATGAGAGTGTTATCCGACAACTTTGACCTCCTCCTTGTGCCCGGTGTCGAGCTCGTCGTAGTTGTAGGCTTCCCAGGTCACGATGGGTTCTTGTTCAAAGTTGAAAGTGGTGGGCGGCGATGGCGTCTTCCATTCCAAGCCGGCAGCGTTCCACGGATTGTCGGGAGCAGGCTTGCCATAGCGCATGGACCACAAAAAGTAAATCATGGGCAACAGGTAGCCGACGCCGAGCACCGTGGCTCCGGCGGTGGAGAGTACGTTCAGCACCTGGAATTCCTGCGGATACTGGTAATAGCGGCGTGGCATGCCGAGGTAGCCGAGGATGAACTGGGGGAAGAACGTCAGGTTGAATCCGATGAAGACGATGAGGGCCGCGAGGCGGGCCCAGCCTTCCGGATAGAGGCGTCCGGAGATTTTGGGCCACCAGAAGTGCAGACCGCCGAGGTATCCCATGAGCGCGCCGCCGACCATGATGTAGTGGAAGTGGGCGACCACGAAGTAGGTGTCGGTGACGTGGACGTCGATGCCGAGACAAGCCAGGAACAATCCGGTTAATCCGCCCATGGTGAACAGGCCGAGGAATCCGAAGGCGTAGAGCATGGGCGCGTCGTAATGGATGGAACCCTTATATAAGGTAGCGGTCCAGTTGAAGACCTTGACGGCGGAGGGGACGGCAACGGCGTAGCTGAGCAGCGAGAAGATCAGCGCGGCGTACACGGAGATTCCGGCGACGAACATGTGATGCGCCCAGACCAGGAATCCGAAGACGGCAATGGCGATCGAAGAAAACGCGACAAAACTGTAGCCGAAGATGCGTTTGCGCGAGAAGCAGGCGATGATCTCCGTGACCACTCCCATCGAGGGCAGAATCATGATGTAGACAGCCGGATGCGAGTAGAACCAGAACAGGTGCTGAAAGAGCAGAGGGTCGCCGCCGAGTTTGGGGTCGAAGATGCCGAGGTGCAAGGCGCGTTCGACCGCAACGAGCACGATCGTGATGGCGATGACGGGAGTTCCAAGGATCTGGATAATGCTGGTGGCGTAGTGCGCCCAGATGAAGAGTGGCAGGCGCGACCAGGTCATGCCGGGGGCGCGCATGCGGTGGATCGTCACGACGAAGTTCAGTCCGGTGAGGATGGAGGAGAATCCGGCAACGAAGATGGCGAGTCCGGCCTCGACGATCTTGGTGTTGGTGAAGGCGGTGCTGAAGGGCGTGTAGAAGGTCCATCCGGTATCGACGCCGCCGGTCAGCATGCAGTGCATCATCATGGCGCCGCCGATGATGTAGAGATACCAACTCAGCAGGTTGATGCGGGGGAAGGCAAGATCTTTCGCGCCGATCATCATAGGAACGAGGAAGTTGCCGAGAACCGCGGGGATGGACGGGATCAGGAAGAAGAAGACCATGACCATGCCGTGCATGGTGAACAGTTTGTTATAGGAGTCGGCCTGGACGAGGTCCCCGGCGGGTGTGAGGAGTTCGAGGCGGATGAGGAGGGCGAAGAATCCGCCGATAAAAAAGAAGAAAGTGATGGAGATCAGGTAGAGGAGCGCGATGCGCTTGTGGTCGGTGGTAAAGAGCCACGAGCCGACACCGTAGTGCTTGTTCAGATAATTTTCGCGCTCGATCGTTTGACCGGCGGGTTGAGCAGTTGCAGTAGCCATACTCATTGCACCTGACTTCCTTCAGCTGGGGCCTGGTTTTGCGGCGCAGCGGCGGTTTTGGGTCCGCCGGGTCCGGGCTGGGACTGCGACTTCACAAACGCCACCAGTGCGTTCAGTTGTTCTTCACTCACCAATCCCTGGAACGTTGGCATAACGGGCTTGAACCCTTTTACGACCTTCGCGCCGGGATCGAGAATAGATTCGCGAATGTAGTTTTCATCAACGGTGAGGATGCGTCCGTCTTCCAGTTGCACAGGCTTGCCAAAGACTCCCTGGAGGTTGGGACCACGACCTTGGCTGTCGGTGCGGTGGCAGGTGACGCAGCCGAGTTCGGCAAAAATCTTTTCTCCGGTGGCGGAGAGCGGTCCGGTGGTGCCGCCGCTCATCCAGGCCTCGTACTGCGCGGGTTCCTGCACAATGATGGAGCCGATCATGCCGGAGTGTTGCGTGCCGCAGTATTCGGCGCAGAACAGATGGTAGGTGCCGGGCTTGGTGGCGCGGAACCATGCGACGGTGTAGCGGCCGGGGAGCACGTCTTGCTTCATGCGGAACGCGGGTACGTAAAAGCTGTGGATGACGTCTTGCGAAGTCATGATCAGCTTGACGTCGCGGCCGACGGGGACATGGAGCTCGTTGATCTCACGCTGGCCTTCGGCGTGTTCGAGCTTCCACATCCACTGTTTGGCGACGACATAGACTTCGGTGGAATCGCGCGGGGGAGTTCGTCCTTTGAAGTAGACGACGGCGCCCCAGGCGAAGATCACCATGAAGACGAAGAGCGGGATGATGGACCAGGTCAGTTCGAGCGGAGTGGAGCCTTCGATCTGTTCGGCGAGAACGCCGCGACGGCGGCGGTAGCGTGCGGCGAAGTAGATGAGGGCGGCGAAGATGAGGGCCGTCATCAATCCCGACACGATCAGCAGGAAGACGAACAGCGCGTCGACGTTGCTCGCCGCGGTGGAGGCCCTGTCGGGCCATAATGGAAAATTATCGAACATATCTTAGCTTGCGTAACTCCATGGGCTTAGGCCCTCAGGCGCTAAAGCGCAATGTGCTTCTGCTGCGTTACGGCACGAGTAAACTCGTGCCCTTCCCGTTCGTGCGCTTCCTGATACAGTCCCGAGCCTCAGGCGCTAAAGCGCAATGTGCTTCTGCTGCGTTACGGCACGAGTAAACTCGTGCCCCTCCCGTTCGTGCGCTTCCTGATACAGTCCCGAGCCTCAGGCGCTAAAGCGCAATGTGCTTCTGCTGCGTTACGGCACGAGTAAACTCGTGCCCTTCCCGTTTGTGCGCTTCCTGATACAGTCCCGAACCTCAGGCGCTAAAGCGCAATGTGCTTCTGCTGCGTTACAGCACGAGTAAAACTCGTGCCCTTCCCGTTCGTGCGCTTCCTGATACAGTCCCGAACCTCAGGCGCAAAAGCGCGACTTGCTTTCTGCTGCGTTACGGCAGTAAAACTCGTGCCCTTCCCGATCGTGCAACTCTTGCAATTCTCTGCGCGCCCACCGCTTCCCGGACGTGCTGCCTTTCACTTCTAAATCTTTGTCGCGTGGCCCAGGGGCCTGCGTGGCGGTGCGGCTTTTTCCAGCCGGAACAGGATGAAGAGGAGCGCGGCCAGAATCACAATGGTGAGGCCAGCTCCGAGCCGCAAAATGTTGTTGACGATGGCACCGTATTTTCCGGTGGCGGGATCGTAGTGATAGCAGTACAGGAGCACTTGGTCGACAGCGTTGCCGATTTTGTTCTGCGAGGCTTCGACCAGGCCCATGCGCAGGTCTTTCGGCGGATAGTCCACGCCATAGAAGTAGCGCGAGATGCGTCCCTGCGGGGTCAGCACCATGATGGCGGTGGCGTGCGCGTACTGGTTGATCTTGGGATCGTACTGATACTGGAAGCCGACGGCCTTCGTGAGGGCGTTGATCGATTCTGCCGAGCCGGTGAGGAAATGCCAGCCTTTGGCAGCGTTGGGGCGGCCGTAGCGCTTGAGGTATTCCTGCTTCTTGGCGGCGGCAATTTCCGGAGTTTCTTGCGGATTAAAGCTGACCGTGATGACGTCGAATTCGTCGCCGACGTTGAACTTCACCATCTTCATAGAGCCGCTGAGCCCGGCGAGGGCTTCGCCGCAGAGCATAGTGCAGTTGTAGTAAACCAAGTTCAGGATCAGCGGCTTGGTTCCGAAATAGTCTCCCAGTTTGACGGAGTGGCCTGTGTCGTCGACGAAGGGGAGGTCCGCGGGGACTTGCGCATCGAGGTGTTGCTCGATGCCTACGTTTTGCAGGTACGCTGGGCGGACGTTGGCCGGTGGGGACATGATGCCTTTGGTCATGGCTTGGCCGAAGGACTGGGTGCAGGCGGCTGCCAGGAGTAGTAAAAGCACTCCAGTTCCCTTTAGTCCGCGCGAGATCCCTCGCTTCGCCTGAAAGGCGGCTCCGCTCGGGATGACGCCCTCACAGAATCGTCTCTGCGGTCCAGAGAAAGCGGTCGAGCTTCGCTCGACTGGACAGCCGAGGGCGGCTGTCCCCACATAAGACAACTGAGCTTTCGAATTGTGATTCTGATTGCTCACTTCTTTGCTTCTTTCTTCTGCGGTGGCGCGGGCTTCGACGGCGCTGCGGCTTCTCCGGCGGCGGATTGCGCGCGGACAGGGAGGCCGCGTTGGGCGATGAGGTCCATGGCTCGATCGATGGGAATGCGGACGGTGCCGGCATTTTTGTCGATGTAGTCGTAGGTGCTCAGCGTTTGCTCTTCTTTGAGTCGGATGCTGTTCAACTGTCCGCGCTCGTCTTCTTCCAATTTCGGGTTAGGGAAGGTGCCCTGCGGATAGTCCTTGGGAATGCTGCGCGTGTCTGCGGGGGCGTTCGTGATTAGCGGATTGACTGGGGCCTGCTGGGACTCGGAGCGCTTGTCCAGATACGAGTAGAGTCCGGCGACCAGAAAGTAAGAAAACAATCCGGCCACGGCAAGGCCGAGGAGGAAGTAGAGGACTCCGGCGACGCCGATGTCGCGACGCTCGTAACCGCCGTTGGCGTTGGGATTCACGGGATGGGGATTGTGGCTCATGCGTTGTCCGGAATTCCAGGTGTGTGGTGATGGGGCGCCATCTCAAGCACTTCTCCAGCGGAGGGATCGTAGGCCGGGAGCAGCGGCAGTGCGCCCAGATTGCGGAAGAAGTAAGCGAGCCAGAAACCGCCGATGGCAACGGGCACGACGACGTCGGCCAAAGTTACGTTGAAAGTCTTGGAGAAATTCGGCTCGATGATCCAGAACAGATCCAGGTAGCGCATCAGCATGAGCCACACGGCGAGCCAGACCAGCTTGCGGATGTTGCGCTTGAAGGGGCGCGACAACAGGATTCCGAAGGGGACAGCGAAGTGGAAGATGACGATGAACAGGCCAAGGTATCCCCAGCCACCGTTGATCCGGCGCATGTAATAGGTGATTTCAGCGGGCAGGTTGCCGGCCCAGATGATGAGCCACTGGGAGTAGTTGAAGTAGGCCCAGACCATGATAAAGGTGAGCATCCACTTGCCATGGTCGTGAACGAAGTCGGGCTTCAACATTTCCGACATGGGCTTGTAGTTGAAGAGGATGCGCTCGACGACCACGGCGAAACACATGGCCGACAGAACTTCGCCGATGAGGATGACCAAGCCGAAGATGGTGGAGATCCAGCTGGGATCGAGCGACATGACCCAGTCGATGGCGGCGAAGGAGATGGTGAATCCGTAGAGAATGAGGCCAGGTCCAGCGACGGCTTTGAATTTCTGCGTGTTGTCGGGAGCGCCGGCGGCATCGGTCTGCTTTGACCAATGCGAGAGCAGGAACGAGAGCAGGTTCCAGATGGCGAAGTAGATGATGGCGCGGACGATGAAGCCGTTGGTGGTGAGATACGTCTTGGTAATGTCTTCGAGGTGCTCGCGAAGATGCTTGTCGGCGACATTTTCGAGCGGCTGCGCCCAGATGTAGAGCCGCTTGATTCCGAGAATGACTGGAATAAAGAGGAGCGCCAGCAAAGGAACGGTGCGCATGGCGGCGCCGAGGATGCGGCGGATGACCATGCCCCATCCACCTCCGGTCAGGTGGCGGATCATGAGGATCGCCATGGACCCGAGTGCCACGCCGAGCCACGCCATGAAGCCGAGCAGGTAGGCGCGGTAGAACTGGTCGGGACTCTTGAGCGCGAGAAGGATCGCGACGATCGCGAAGACGACGCCGACAATCAACGACCGCTGCGCAATGGTCTTAACCACTGGCGGGGACGTTAGATCGAGATGTTTCATGGGCGCCGCGCTCATTTGTGATCTTCCTTGCTGTCGCCAGGGGCGGACATCTTTCTGCTGTTGAATCGCTTCATGTCTACTGCGGGAGTCTCTGCAGCCGGGACGCCTTCGGGCTGAACCACCGGCAAGGTCGCACCCGATCCGGGCTCGCGGAACTTGGGCGGCTCGGAGGGAATCTTTTGTCCAGCGGGGAGGTCGGCCATGGTGGCGTTCTGGCTGAGTTGCAGGGCGCGGACGTAGGCAACGATTTCCCAACGATCTTGCGTGGGAATCTGCGACGCGTAGTCGGGCATGATGCCGAAGCCTTCGGTCATCACGTCGAAGAAATATCCGAGCGGCGCTTTTTGCAGGCGCTGGATGTGAAACGACGGAGGCTTGCGAGAGAATCCGCGGGAGGGGACGAAGCCGTTGCCGTCGCCGAGGCGCGAGTGGCAGGGAGCGCAGAAGATGTTGAAGCGCTCGCGACCGTGGGCCAGGACTTCTTTGGTGACGGGGAAGGGCATGACGTCGCCAGGGTTGTTGCCGATCTTGCCAGTGTAGAAATAGGCGTCTGCGTGGAGCTGTCCGCGGGCGATGGTGCCATCGACGGGCTGGCGGGCGGAGCGCTGATCGACGTAGAAGTCGCTGCGGGAGAGCGGGTTCTGACGCGGTTGCACGTGCATGTCGATGCGGCAGGCGGAGGTTAGGGTGATGGCTGTCATCACCCCAAAAACCTTTAACCACTGCGGACACTGGGACCCACAGAGGAAGGCGGCGCGTTTTCGGAAGAGGGCCATTTTAGCTTGGCACCTCCGAGATGCTGCGCGGGGACATGGCTTCCAGGAATTGGCGCGTGGTTGCGGGATCGTATTTTTTGTCTGACGAGAACACTATTAAGAAGAAGCGATCTTTCGAGGCCGAAGAGAAACGCGGGACATTGAAGACCGGGTGATAGGGCATGGGCAAACCGTTGAGAGCCAACATGCCGAAGACAGCCGAGATTCCGGCGAACAAGATGGTCATTTCGAACGTGATGACGATGAAGGCGGGCCAGGAGTGGTACGGCTTACCGCCGATGTTGAGTGGGTAGTCGACGGCGGACATCCAGTACTGCATGAGGTATCCGGTGAGGCCGCCGATGATGCCGCCGATCAGCGTGACGATGGGAACTTCGTCGCGGTGAAATCCGATTTCTTCGGCCAGTCCTTCGATGGGGAAGGGGCTGTAGGCATCGATCTTTTTGTATCCGGCCTGGTGGGTCGCATGGGCCGCGTCGACCAGGGCTTGCGCCGAGTCGAACTCCGCCATGATGCCGTAGATGGGATCGCGTTTCATCGCGTTATTCCTTCACCTCCGATTCGGGGAGAAGGGTGCGCATCTCGAAGATGGAGATTGCGGGCAGGATGCGCAGGAACAGGAACATGGCCGCGAGGAACATGCCGATGGTGCCGATATAGGTCATCCAGTCCCAACGAGTGGGGTAGTACATGCCCCACGAGGAGTTGAGGAAGTCGCGACTCAGGCTGACGACGACGATGATGAAACGCTCAAGCCACATCCCGACGAGAATGACGCCGGAGACGAAGAAGAGCGCGATGGGACTGGTGCGCAGCTTGCGAATCCAGAGGACCTGCGGAATAAAGATGTTGCAAATCAGAAGCGACCAGTAGGGAACGGCGTAGGGGCCGTGCAAGCGGTTCCAGAGGGTAAAGGCGTCGTAGCGATCGCCGCTGTACCAGCCCATGAACGCCTCGATGCCGTAGCCGTAGGCAACGATGAGTCCGGTGGCGAGCATCACTTTCGCCGAGTTCTGCAGGTGGCGCTCGGTGATGAAATCTTCGAGGCCATAAATTTTGCGGATAGGGATGGCCAGCATCAGCACCATGGCGAAACCGGAGTAGATGGCGCCCGCGACGAAGTACGGCGGGAAGATGGTGGTGTGCCATCCGGGGACGATGCCGACGGCGAAGTCGAAGCTGACCACGGTGTGAACGGAGAGGACCAGCGGCGTGGCAAGTCCGGCGAGCAGCAAATACATGGTCTCGTAGCGGTGCCAGTGACGGGCGGATCCGCGCCATCCGAAGGAGAGCATGCCGTAGACCATCTTCAGCGCGCGATTGTCGGTGCGGTCGCGGAGGGTCGCGAGATCGGGGATGAGTCCGACGAACCAGAACAATGCCGAGATGGTGGCGTAGGTGGAAACGGCGAAAACGTCCCACATGAGCGGGCTGCGGAATTGCGGCCATACCCGCATGGTGTTGGGATAGGGAAAGAGCCAGTAAGCGAGCCAAGGGCGGCCGACGTGGATGGCGGGGAAGATTCCGGCAGCGGCGACGGCGAAGAGCGTCATGGCTTCGGCGAAACGGTTGATGGAGTTACGCCAGCTTTGTCGGAGTAATAAGAGGATGGCGGAGATGAGGGTGCCGGCGTGGCCGATACCGATCCACCAGACGAAGTTGACGATAGCGAAGCCCCATCCGATGGGGATGGTAACGCCCCAGATGCCGATGCCTTTGAGGAAGAGGAATCCGATGGCGAACAGCATCATCATGGTGAGCATGAAGGCGATGCCGAAGCCGAGGAACCATCCATTGGAAGCGGGACGGGTCAGCACGATGGCGCTGATTTTTTCCGTGACCGTTCCGAAGGTGTGGCCGGGTTCGATGACTGGAGCGCGATCGAGTTCGGTCGACGATTTGTATTGCTCAGGCATGCGGCTTGCGAAATTCCTCAGGGGCTAAAGCCCAAATCATTTTGCTCGGCTGACGGTGCGCTAAAGCGCCGCTCTTCCACCTTTGCTACTCACGCGGCGAACAGCCGATGGCGGATGTCCCCATATGGTTCGTTCTATCCCTTCAATTCCGGATTCGGGTTGCGGATTTCTGCCAGGTACGTTGTTCTTGGACGCGTGTTCAGTTCGCCTAGCAGGCTGTAGTTTCTGGACTGCGCTTTTAACTTCGAAACTTTGCTGTTGGGGTCGTTGATGTTGCCGAAAATGATGGCGCCTGCGGGACAGGACTGCTGGCAGGCGGTCTGGAGTTCGGCGTCATTGATCTTGCGGTCTTCGCGCTCGGCGTCGATGCGGTGCTCGTTGATGCGCTGGACGCAGTAGGTGCACTTTTCCATGACGCCGCGGCTGCGCACGCTCACGTCGGGATTGCGCATCATTTTATATTGCGGCGTCTCCCAGTCCTGGAAGAGCAGGAAGTTGAAGCGGCGCACTTTGTAGGGACAGTTGTTCGAGCAATAGCGCGTGCCCACACAGCGGTTGTAGACCATGTCGTTCAGGCCTTCGGTAGTGTGGTTCGTGGCGCCGACGGGGCAGACGACTTCGCAGGGGGCGTTCTCGCACTGCATGCACGGGACAGGTTGGAAGAATGCCTTGGGATTGTCGCGGTCGCCCTGGTAGTAGGCGTCGACACGGATCCAGTGCATGTGGCGCCCGATGACGACCTGCTCTTTGCCGACGACGGCAATGTTGTTCTCCGACTGGCAGGCGAGCATGCAGTTGTTGCAGCCTACGCAGGAGTTGAGATCGATCGACATGCCCCACGCGTAATCTTCCTTGTCGTAGGGATACGGCTGGTAGAGCGTGAGGTCTTTCGGCGGCTCTTCTTCCTGCGCGAAGTTCGGTTCTTTCTTGTATTCCTCGAGAGTGGTTTCGCGGACAAGCGGGCGATGGGCGCCGTCGGGCGTGTCCATGCTTTGCATGCCCTGGGTGGAGGCGAGTTTGTAGGTGTCTCCGGTCTTGCGAATCTTTACGCCGGTGGCGATCCACGGGGCGGCGGTGGTGCGCAGGGCGTAGGCGTCGAAACCTTGCGCAGTGCCAACGCGTCCGGCGCGTTTGCGTCCGTAGCCGAGCGTGATGGTGACGGAGTTGTCGGGGTGTCCGGCTTGAATCCAGACGGGGCCGGTGACTTTCTTACCGTTCAGTTCGAGTTCGACGACGTCTTCGGTGGCGAGGTTCAGACGCTTCGCCATCGCCGGGCCGATTTGGATGGCGTTGTCCCAAGTGAGCTTGTTCATCGGCTTGGGAAGTTCCTGCAGCCAGCCGTTGTTGGAAAATTGTCCGTCGTAGATGGTGGAGTCGCGGCGGATGTTGAGCTCGATGGCGTTCGAGCTCTTCTCCTCAGCGTATGCCGGATATTGAACGTTAATGTTTTCCGCTTTCGCAGAAACCGTTCGTGTTGTAAATGCCGTCCCCTCAAGCCAGCCGTCATGCAGAGACTTGCGCCAGAACTGTTCGAAGTCAGCGCCGGTATGTTGCTTCTGCCAATAGGCGCGGGTCAGGTCATATCCAGTAGCGTCGGCTTGACCCGAGAGCAGCGCGACGAATTCAATCGGACTCTTGCCGTTGTAGAGCGGAGCGATCAGCGGCTGAATGATGCTGGCGGTCCCGTCGTAGGCGCGGGCATCGCCCCAAGCTTCGAGTTCGTGCGTCGCATTGACGTGCCACTGGCAGAGTTCGGCCGTTTCGTTCTGGTAGAGCCCGTAGTGGACTCGTAGCGGGGTCTTGCCGCTCTTCAGCGCGTCGGGGAAGTTGAGATCGGCGGGTGCATCGTACGCCGGGTTGCCGCCGAGGATGACCAGAAGATCGACTTTGCCACCGTTCATGTCGGCGACGAGATCTTTGAGCGAGTCGGTCTGGTTGATCGGATTAGCATTGACGAGATCACTATAGAAAACGGTCTTACCGACGTTGTTGTGCAGCTGGTTGATGTAGCAAGCGATCCCATGTACGACCGGCGGCTGATGATCGCCGACAAGAACGACACTCGAACCCTGGTGAGCTTCCAGATCAGCGACCAGCGCCTTAATGAATCGCTCGTACTCAGCTGAAATTTCTCCGTTATAAGCCAGTACACGGGCAAATGCCTCAATCGTGGACGCCCGCATTGGTAGCCGATGATCCGCCTTCGCGCCCGTTGATGTCGGCGTGCTCTCGATGACGTATAGGCGGTTCATGTTGCCGCTGTCGGGATTGCGGCGCTTGGCGAAGTCTCGGATGTAACGAGTGTTGCCGGGGAATCCGGCGTAGAGGAAATCGGCGTCGAGCGAGACGATGACGTCGGCTTTCGAAAAGTCGTAGCGCGTCTCGACGGGTTGTCCGAAGGCTAGCTTTGCGCCTTCGAGGACGTTGTCACGATTGATTGGTTCGTAAACGTGCCACTTGGCCTGCGGATAAATCTTCAGAAAATTGCGCAGCTGGTCGGCGAGCGTGGGCGAAGAAATGGTCGGCGTCAGGATGCGAATGCCCGCGCCCTGCAAGGCCTTCTGTGCGCTGAGAGGGCCGCGGATGGCGCTGAGAAATGCGCCCCACGAGCGGACGTCGCCCATCGACATGATGGTTTGCGAGCGGTCGGGATCGTAGAGGCCGAGGAGCGAAGCTTGCGCAAAGATGTCGGTGCCGCCGAGCGAGGCCGGGTGCAGATCGTTGCCTTCGACTTTTGTGGGGCGCCCGAGATGGCTTTCGACGAGTAGCGGGCTGGCGTATCCGCCGAGCGTGGAGGCCGTCGCATAGTACATGGGGCGGCCGGGGATGACGCCTTCGGGCTGGCGCACGTAGGGGACGATGGGTTCGAGCGGGAGGCGGACGCATCCGGTCGCACTTGTTAACCCCGCGAGGCCGAGAGAGGCGCCCATTACTTTCAGGAATCCGCGGCGCGAGACGGAGTCGACCCATTCGGAAGCGCCTTTGGGGAATTCGCGGTGCAGAGCCTCTTTAAATTCTTCGGAGCCGGCAAGTTCTTCGAGGGAGCGCCAGTATTCGGGGCCGGTTTTTTCGGCAGCGTCGTGGGCGGTGGCGGCGTCGATGCGTTCGCGGACGAGCTTCAGGTCCAGCGTTTTCGAAGGACAGACGTCTTCGCGCTTTTTGATCTGGATGAAACCGGCCGTATTTTTTTCGTCGTTCGTCATGCCCAATTTGAATGCCACGTCTTTTGGGTGGCGCAGCGCGTCAGAGCTGCGATCACCGACTTCCTATCAGCGGCTTCAGGCGCCGCCTCAGGGGCTAAAGCCCCATCTTTAATTCGCTCCTAACGCCCGGCTAAAGCCGGGCTCTTCCACAAAAACACTATCCACAAAACTTCAGCGGTGACAGGTGCTGCAGGTGGTAATGTCTGCCACGCTGCGCACTTTGTATTTCTGGACCAGGGCTGCGCCCAGGTCTTGTTGATCGGTGAATGCCTGGCCGTCGACTACTACCGGGTTCGCGCCCGTGGGCTGCTGGTAGCGCATGTTGAAGACTTCGCTGCGCGGGCGCAGGTTATTCTGCGGAGCGCGGTGGCAGCCCAGGCACCACTCCATCTGCAAACTTTCCTGTTGGTACATCAGGGGCATCTGGTCGACTGGACCGTGACAGGTGTTGCAGCCGACTCCTTTATTAATGTGAATGCTGTGATTGAAGTAGACGAAGTCGGGGAGCTGATTGACCCGCGTCCACCGCAGGGAGTCGCCAGACTTGTAGCTGACGCGGACCGGTTCCAGGAGCTTGGCGTTGGTCCAGATCTGCGAGTGGCAGTTCATGCACGTCTTGGTCGGCGGAATTCCGGCGAAGCTCGAGGTCTCTACCGAGGTGTGGCAGTAGCGGCAGTCGATGCCCAGGCCGGTGACATGGTGCTGGTGGCTGAAGGGGACGGGCTGCGGCTTGCGGACTCCGGCGTAGGTGACGTAGGGCGAACCCTGTATTTCGTAGGCGATCCAACCCAGGGCGGCAATGACGAAGACCGCGCCAAAAATGGTCGCGCGAGACAGGGTATTCGTACTGCGATGAAAGATCTGCGACATTCCCTTATGAGATCTGGCTTAAGAGACCCGGCGGATCGTCCGCGATGGTTGAGTACTGGTTCGATACTGCGATTAGAGAAAACCACCCACGGGTTTTCTGAGTTGTCGGTGAAACTGGAAATTATAAATAACTTTGTCGGAATTTGTCGCGGTTTTTGGATTTTGAAAAAGAAAAATTTTTCGACGAAACCTTACTGAAAAAGTGTTGAGTTTTTCAACGGACGGGGAAAAAGCTTTGACCACTAAGGACACTAAGGTTCACGAAGGAAAAATTCTCAGCGAAGGTTCATTACCATCAATTTGGGCTCGGTCATCTCTTCGATGGCGTAACGCAGGCCTTCGCGGCCGATGCCGGAATCTTTAACGCCGCCGTAAGGCATTTGGTCGATGCGAAAGCTGGGAACGTCTCCGGCGATGACGCCTCCAACTTCCAATTCTTCGAAAGCCTGAAACAGCAATTTTGCGTCGCGGGTGAAGACGCCGGCCTGCATGCCATAAGCAGTGTTGTTGGCCTGGCGCAGGGCTTGATCAAAATCTTTGTAGGGCTCAACGGTAACGACCGGGCCGAAGATTTCCTGACAGTTTACTTTCATGTCGGGCTTGGTGCCGGTGAGGACTGTCGGTTCGACGATTTGTCCCTTGCGTCCGCCACCGCACAATAACCGCGCGCCCGCGCTTACGGCATCTTCTACCCACGCCGTGGTGCGCAGGGCATCGCTGTTGCGGATGAGCGGGCCGACGTCGGTGGATTCGTCGAGGGGATCGCCGGTCTTGAGTTTCTTCACTTCGTCCACAAACAGGTCGGTAAATTTACCGTAGACGGAGTGCTCGACCAGAATGCGCTGCACCGAGATGCAGGTTTGTCCAGCGTAGCCGAAGCCTCCGCTGACACAGCGCTGGGCGGCGTATTCAAGGTCGGCGTCGCTATGGACGATGACGGCGGCGTTTCCGCCGAGTTCGAGGACAACTTTCTTTTTCCCGGCGCGGCGCTTGATGTCCCAGCCAACGGGGACGCTGCCGGTAAAGCTGATGAGCTTGATGCGCTCGTCGGTGACGAGGAGGCTGGCGTCGTCGTTGGAGAGCGGGAGCACGTTGAGTCCGCCGTCGGGCCATCCGGCCTGCTGCACGCATTCGGCGAGAAGCAGCGAGCAGAGGGGAGTTTGCGGCGCAGGCTTCAAGACCATGGAGCATCCGGCAGCAATCGCGGGGGCGACTTTGTGGGCGACTAAATTGATCGGAAAATTAAATGGCGTGATGCCGGCGATGGGGCCAAGGGGAAATCGGCGCACGATGCCCCACCGGCCGGCAGTAGATTCCTGCCAGTCGAGAGGGAGATATTCGCCGTAGATGCGAGTGCTTTCTTCGGCGGCGATGTTGAAGGTAAAGATGGCGCGCTCGACCTCGATGCGCGCGGATTTGATAGGCTTTCCGGCTTCCTGGGCGAGAGTGCGCGTGAACTCTTCTTTGCGCCGCGACATGAAGGAAGAAATCTGTCGCAGGACGCGCTGCCGTTCGAAGGCTGGGAGGCGGCGCGTGGTACCAAAAGCTTTGACGGCGGCGGCGATGGCGGCGTCGGCGTGCGCTCGGCGGCCTTGCACGACTTTCGCGATTACGTTGCCGTCGTAGGGGGCGTGGATCTCGACGATATCGCCGTCTTCCCGCCAGTGGCCATCCACAAAGAAACCGTGCGTCGCAACGGGCGCGATCGTCATCTCGGACATGATTTTCTTTGGCCCCCAGAAAAACCGACTGAGGCAATTATAGGACTTTTGGATGACGGGGATGTGGCGAGGGTTTGAAAAAAAACTTGAACCACAGAGGGCACAGGGTACGTTTACCGGCGCTTGTGTTACCGCTGAAGTTACGGCCGAACCAGGCAGAACTACAAGGGGCAGCGAGTTGGAGTTCGCTGCCCCTACTAGAGTCACCGCTTTGACAAGTAATTTGTAGCTTACTGGTTGAGCGGGTTGAAGGTCAGGATGCCCGCTTCGTCGGTGGAGCAAATTCCCGCGGGGTCGACGCGAACCACGGCATCTTCTTCCGCGCAGAAGGCACGAATTCCGGTCTGGTTAATCGAAAGCGGAATCGCCTGGACCCCGTAGCCCGAGTAGACGCCTCCGACGACGGTGCCAGCGGCGGTAGTGAACGAATATCCACTCTTACCGCTGCCAGTCGGGTTGCCGTTGTTGGAAAGCACGGCATCGATCAGGCAAGCGTGGGTCGAGGTGGGAGCGCAAGCCGCACCCAACGCGCCGCCCAAGTTGGCCAGCGCTGGAGCATAGCCGACAGTCGGATAGGCTGTCTGGTAGGTGACTTCGCCAGTGGTGATGGTACGAATGGAAGCGACAGCCGACGACTCATTGGCCGCCATGCGGGCGCGCAGCAAATTGGGAATTGCGATAGCTGCAATGATCAGGATGATTGCGACGACGATCAGCAATTCGATTAGCGAGAAACCTTTGATTTTTTTCATCTAACCCTCGAACCTCCAATATGGTTTGCTGGTAATGAATACGAGCCAGTCGTGATTTAGCTTGCAATTGCAAAGCCGCGATACTGCGAAGTAGTTCATGTCACTGGGTGCTGTGCGGAGGATCACAACGTGGCTCCGAAGTTGTTGAGTTTGCGTTCAGCGTTTCAACAAGGAATCAGAAAAATTATTCGCCTCTCATGTCTCCGAGGTTGACGAATGTCAAATTGCGGCAGAGGTATCGACAATTTCTGTCAGGCCCACTCGATGCAGCTGGGTTGCTTCTAACGCGAGCGTTGAAATTGAAGTTGTGGAGTTTCCGCTAGATCACTTGCGACAGAGCGAGAATGTTGGGAGAGCCAAGGGCAAGGAAAACTCCCCTCGGCTCTGCGCGGACTTCCATGCCGCTCAGAGCGGAGGGGAATATCTCGCTGGTGGTGATGCAGACCGGCTGAGATGCGGTCTCGCCGAGCGCAGGACATCCCTGCGCGATACGCCCGCCAGCGGCGAATTAGTGCTGTGTGCGATTACAGCGCAATTGCAGACACATTTCCGTGAGCGACATCACAACGGGGGTTACGAAAGGCGTGATCGGGCGGAGTAAAAATGCGCCCGACTGAGAATTCTTGAGGCTCGTTATCACGGGCACAATCAAGCTTGCTGGGATGTTGAAGAAAAGCATTCACCACAGAGGGCACAGAGGACACGGAGGAAAGCGGACTGCCTTACAATTGGCTCGCGTTTATGAATGAGTGGATGACAATTTCTGGAGTAGCGCAACGGTTGCGGCGGAGAGAGATCTCCCCGATGGAAGTTACACGGGACTGTCTGTCGCGGATCGAGAAGTTGAATCCGGAGCTCAACGCGTTCATTACTATCACGGCCGAGTCTGCATTGGCGGAGGCCCGGAAGGCCGAGCAGGAGATTGGGCGCGGGGAGTGGCGCGGGGCGCTGCATGGGGTGCCGATCGCGCTAAAGGACCTGATCGATACGGCGGGAGTTCGGACGACTGCGGGGAGCGCACTCTATAAGGACCGGATTCCGAATGAGGATGCGGAGGTCGTCCGACGGTTGCGGCAGGCGGGAGCGGTGATTGTCGGGAAAAACAATCTGCATGAATTCGCGTATGGCGGGAGTTCGCTGGTCAGCTACTTTGGCGACTCGCATAATCCGTGGGATGTGGGGCGGATCGCGGGGGGATCGTCGGGCGCGTCGGCGGCGGCAGTAGTGGCTGGGTTGGCGTATGCGGCGATTGGGACGGACACAGCGGGATCGATTCGCGAACCGGCCGCGCTGTGCGGATGCGTGGGGCTGAAAGCGACGTATGGGCGCGTCTCTGCGCGGGGTGTGATCCCGCTCTCGACGTCGCTGGATCACGTAGGGCCGTTGACCTCGACGGTGGAAGATGCGGCCATCGTTCTACAAGCGATTGCGGGATACGACGCGGCGGACCTCGCTTCGGCGGATGTTCCGGTGGCGGATTATGCATCGGCAACGGTGGAAGGAGTGAAGGGTCTGCGCGTCGGAGTTCTGCGGGAATATTTCTTTGAAGATCTCGATGGGGAAGTGGCGTCCGCGATGGAGCATGCGCTGAACGGGATTCGGAGTCTGGGGGTTGAGTTGCGAGAGGTGCGGCTGGAGGTGCCGACCGATCGCGCGTTACAAATGGCGGAATCGTATGCGCAACACGCGGAGAGCGTGGCACGGAGTCCGGAGCTGTACCAGGCGGAGACGGTGCGACGCATCCAGTCGGGAGAGAAGGTGACGGCGGTGGAGTACATCCAGCGGTTGCAAGAGTTGGAGACTGCCCGCCGCAATATTGGGCGAGTGTTTGGGGAGGTGAATGTGCTGGTGACGCCGACTATGCCGATGCCAGCGCCGTCGATTGCGGAGTTGAGGACCGATCCGGGTGCGTTGCGTCCCGCCGAACTCCGGCTGTTGCGCAACACGCGACCGTTCAATGTGTGGGGGCTTCCGGCGATTTCGGTGCCATGCGGATTTGCGCAGAGCGGGATGCCGATTGGGATGCAGATGGCGGCGCCGCACTGGCGCGAGGATCTTATGTTGCGGCTCGCTTACGCGTACCAGCAGACGACGGCATGGCACAAGCGGCGGTGGTCGCTAAGCGCGAGTTAGCAGCACAGCTAAGATCAGAAACAATCAGTTTGAGTGAGGAGAGCTGGGTTGCGAACCTACCTCGCGCTCTTTCGCAAGCTGCTTGAGCCGAATCTCGTGCTCGAAGATCTTGGCGCATTGGGGCAAACGAGTGCGGTACTTCGACGGAAGTTGGAGACAGAGGTCGACAGCATTCTGGCGCATGGCGTGGAGTTCCAAGAGCGCCGCAGTCGTTACCGTCAGAGTAGGTGGGATCGTCTTGGCGGCGGAGGATGGAGCGATATCTTTCGGTGCCACTAACTCGATGACAACGTCTCCGCTGTTTTCAGCGGGGGCATGAGTTGCGGGATTAACTGGCTGTGTGTCGTGCACAGTCGAGCTGTCTGATTTGGTGCTTACCGCCGACGCCAAGGCGTAAGCCTGGTTATGGTGTGTGATTTGTGCCCACGCGGAACCGGTGAACAGTGAAACTGCTGACAGGCAGGCTACCGATAGAAAAGTCCCGATACTCTTGAACATGCGTTCCCCTTGGGCTCGAAACTCCCCAACTCCCCACAATTACAGGCTTGGATGCAGAGTACGACGAATTGGGATGGTTTCAAAAGGGGGGAGGGATTACGAAGGTCACGAGGCGCGAAGTATCAGACGGCTCAGAGGTGAGAATCTGAGAATCCCTTCACTATTTTTCGTCCGGCCCGGCGGCGGATTATGTGTCTGCAAAAGCGGCGATGCCCGATAGAAGCACCGCCGCTCGTTTTTTATCGTCTACCGCGGGCGTTCATGAATTGGTGGCGCTCCCTCAGGTTGGGTTCGGAAGCTGATCACGCCCTGGGTTTCCACTGCTGCGCCGTTCCCACCTCGGGTTTGGCCAGTCTCCACCCGGAAGTAGTAGGTGGTATTCGGTCGCAGATTCCGAAGTTCGACTCGGTGCGTACGTCCATTCGCGCCCCACGGCGCCTCGGCGACTTGATCGAGATTGCGCGGATCGGCTCCGTAGTTGACCACCGTGCTGCCATCTTTATTTGTGCTCCAGGCAATCACCGCGGAATGATCCGAAACGGATTCCAGAACGGGGCCTTGCGTGATATCGACCTGAGCCGCCAGCTGTGGCGGCGTGTACGTCATGATCGCGGCGAATACGGCGGCAAGCGCGACGACGAGAAAACGAGCCTTCATGAAGCCTCCTAAGAACCGCGGATCGGGCAGGAAGCGACGCTAGAATTCGCGTGGTCACGTGCTAAAACCTCCCCGCCCGCACCTAGAGTTGCGGTTCCCAAAATGTTAACGAGACGAGGGTATATTTTTTATCCGGTGGGTCCTGTAACGCGGAATGAAAAATCCCCGAGGAGCGGATAGTGTCCCGTCGAAATGCATTAGCCGGTCAATCTACGGTCGTAACGTCATCGGGTAGGGTGAGCACGAATTCGCATTTGCCGGTGGTTAGCGAGCAGGAGAGAGTCCCGCGGCGGAAGATCTTGACCGGGGTATCATCAGGGAAGACGAGATGGTAGTTCGCGGTTTTCAGGGCTTCGGTGTAAGACTTCAGCTTCTCGTCGCCACTCACAAACTTCACCGCGTCGACCTTCGCGGCCGCGCCGCCGCCTCCACTCAAGAGGATGAAGAAGTCAGCATTTCCCATTTGTGTGGCTTTGCCCAAATCGATAGTGCTGAGGTGCTGAAGTTCTTCTTTGTAGTGCGCTACGGCAGCGTCGGCCTTGGCGTCTCCACCGGCTAGCGAGGCCAGGCGGCCGCGGGTTTCAGGAGAGGGACGCAGGCCGTTCATGGACAGAGCATAGGTGCGCAGGGCGAGGTCTTTGTCGCCGCGCTTTTGATAGATCTGACCAAGATGGTCGCCGACCTCACCGTGATGGCCGAGTGCCCATGCGGCAGCGACATATTTTTCCGCTTTGTTGAGATCGCCCTCGCCGAAGTGCACCCAACCGAGCGTGTCCCAGTAGGCAATCAACGATTTGACCAAGGGGAGTTCCCGGTTGGAGAGGCGATCGAGCGAAACGTTGCGCAGGGCCGCAGCCGTGGCCGAGACCGCGGACTCAGCGTACTGCTGAGCGCGATCGAGATGAGAATCTTTCAGAGAGAGCTGGTAAGCGATGTTGTTCCAAACCAGCGGCGTGGCGGAGAGTTCGACGGCGTGATCGAAGGCCGCGAGAGCTTTGTCGTCCTGGCCAAGATTCAGATAAGCATCCCCAAGGTTGACTTGCAGTTCGCCGTTATCAGGAATGAGCGCCGCTGCCTTTTCCAGTTCCGCGACGGCCAGATCATATTTGTGCCATTCGGCGTACATTTGCCCCAGGTTGGCGTGGGCAAACTTGTCGAGTGGATTGTTCTCCAGTTGCTTGTTGAAGGCTTTGACGGCATCGTCATACTTGCGATCGTTCCAATAGACGCGTCCAAGATTGTTGTAGGCAAACTCGTCGTAGGGATTGACTTCGATCTGCTTCTGGAACGCAGCGATGGCGTGATCGCTTTCGCGCAGGGCGAAATAGACGAGTCCCAGATTGTTCCAAGCGACTTTGTTCTTGGGATCGATTTCAGTTGCTCGTTGCAGAAGAACGAGGGCTACCTGGAAATTACCGTTGTCTCCGGCGGCGCGAGCGCTGTCGACCAGATCATCGGCCTTCATATCGGGAGGCGGGACGGGCGTTCCGGCGACCGCGCTTTCGACGGAGAGTTGCTGGCTTAGGTCGGCGCCCACGGCGCGGCGGAAAGACTCGTAGTCGGCTGCTCGGGAGACGGGCAGTTCATCCTGGTGAACGATCAACTTGCGACCCGCGATGAAGGCGGTTCCCTCGATCTTGTAGGTGGCCACGTATTCGGCGTAATCCCGTTTGAGGGAGAACGCCAGGGGCGCGTGTGCGGTGTACTTCGTGGGCAATTCCAGGGTGATCTGGTAGGAATACTCTCCCTTTGGGCCTAACTTCATGGGTTCGGCGTCGGGATCGCTGTCGTCGGCGTTGACGTCAGGCAAATTGAATTGCACCAAGGGGAGCGCAATGTCCGTTTTCTTTTTTGACCAGTCAAGGAAGTTCACCTTGGAGACGTCGTAGGACATGGTGAACGGCTCGCGGGTGGCGGCGGGATCGCTGATCTTGAGATTGGTAATGTCTCCGCCTAAGCCGGCATTGACGTTTTCGACGACGCGTTGCCAGTTGGCCTGCGGCACGCGGCGGAATACGGAGCGCAGCAGGAGTTCTTCATCGCCGCGAAATTCGTAGCGGACGTGCGCTTCCAGTTTTCCGATGTTATTAATCTTTCCATCGATCTGCGAGAACTCCGTGTCGGGCATGGGAGTGTCGCCGGGGACCTCTTCCAGATGAGGTGCTACTGAAGACGGAGGTTCGGCGGGAGGAATCACCAGAGCCTGCTTCTTGCGCAGGGTATAGGCGAGCAGGCGGAAGGGCGCGACCTCGCTGGTGGTGTCCATCCAGACTTGCTCCTTGCCCAGAGGGAGCATGGTGATGACGTGGTCGAACTGCGACGGCGAAGGAACGTCGGGGTCGAGTTTGCGGCTCGAGTTGATCAGGACCGAGGAAGCGTGCAGACCCTCGGCTTCGAGCAGCGAAGCCAGCAGCGTGTGCTTGTCTTTGCAGTCGCCATACTGATCGTGCAGTACATCGGAGGCCGCGTGCGGCTGGTAGCGGCCTACGCCGAGAGAGAGGCTGACGTAGCGGAAATTTTTCGCAACGAAGTCGTAAAGAGCCTCTGTCTTTTCGAGATCGGTGTTCAGGCCCTTGGTCAGTTCTTGCGTTTTGGCGCGAACTTCGGGCGTAGGCTTGCGACGGTCTTTCTCGAGTTCGGCGTACCAGCGACCAATCTGTTCCCAGCTTTCGAAAGTCGTTAACTGAATGTCGGGCTTGTCATCATCGGGACGGCGTTTCTTTTTCTTTTTGTCCTTCTCTTTCTCTTTGGCCTTGGTGTCGTCGTCGCGCTCAAGATGAGATCCGGACCAGTGGTAGATGCGGCGGCCGTTTTCCTCAGTGATCTTGGGTTCCATGCCGGGTTTGCATTTCAGTTTGAGCGAGCGGCCGGAAGGGACATCGACATCGAGAGTTTCGTCGAGGGTGATGTTGCCCTTGTCGAATTCATAGTCGGCCCAGAACTGTCCGGCGGCCAGAGGCGTATGAATCACGGTGACCATGTTGTATTCGAGAACTTCGCCGGGACGCAGGCCGGGAACCGTAATGTGCTTCTGGCGGTAGTCGGTGTAGACGGGAGCTTCGCGCTCGATAGGAGCGCTGAGATCTTGCACGGCATCAGGCCCGGCCTTGACGACGGTGCCATCTTCTTTCAGCACGCGCACGTAGGGGATTTCGACGCGCTCGTTGGCGGAGTTGTAACCCTCCTGTAATTGTCCCCATTGCTGGACACCAGCTTCGCTTTGCACGCGGATGCGGGCGGTGGTTTCTTTGCGTCCAGTGCCATCGGCCTCGAAGCGGTAGTGGGAGTGCATCTGCTCGATGACGAAGGATTCCTGCGTGTAGTCAGGAGCTTTCGCGCCGGGTTTTGCCAGGTCGGCAATTTTTGCAGCGGCGCCGCCGACGGGCGTCTTCTCATCGGGCTTGGACTGATCTTGCGGGCTAGTGGTTTTGGCAGGAGCCGACCCTGACGACTGTGCACTGGGCTGCTGGGAGACGGCGCTTGCGGTCAGTAGACACGCAAACAGAAGAGCAAGGAAACAATCACGCATAATTTGGTTTGGGGAGGAACCCATAGCCATTATCCCATGCAGGAACGAATGCGCGGGAGTGCGCAGGTACAGCGACTGCGGATTCGGCGGTGATGGCTGCAACGCACAGCTCCGTCGGTGGGCAGTTCACAGGTTATTATCATGTAGTGCAAACGCATTTTCACCACAATATTGTGATTGAAATCACACTTTTCTGCTGCATAGCTCCAGAAGCGGAGTAGAATTCGGCCCAGATAGTCCTACTGCGCCGCGACGCGCAGCGGGCGTGACGCATAATGTACTTGCGCCACGATCTTTCCGTCGGAGGTTTCTTGCATGGAAGATCGGGCCCCTGTTAGTTCTTCTTCGGAGCAGTCTTCGAGTTCCACCTCGACCAAGCACTATGAAGGGCGCGGAGCGTGGGTTCTCACAGCCTACGGGATCTCTGGCCTGGCGTTATTTGGAGTACTGGCCTACTTTTTCTCGGACTTCATCGCTCATTAGTCCGGAGTCCGCAGTGGCGAACGGGCGTGAGCGTCCGCGGAATCGGCTGAAGTGTCCATCCTTTCAAGCTTGAGACCTGATTGAGAATCCAAAGCCTGCCTGGTGATCCTGCAGGCGTGTGCATTGAACGTGCTACAATGAGCGGCCTTAGGTTGTCGCTGCGGCACCCGGCACTAACCCCACGCAAGGATAACGAAACACACGGAAAAATCTGTGGCCAAGACTCCTCCATCCAGCCCGACGCCGATCACCTACGCCGATGCGGGCGTGGACATCAGCCGCGCCAACCGTACCAAGCAGCGCATCAAGTATCTTGCCCATAAGACTTTCACTCGCGGCGTGCTGAGCGAGATTGGTGGCTTTGGCGGGCTGTTTGCCGTGGACAAGACGAAGTTTGCCGATCCGGTGCTGGTGTCGAGTGTGGACGGAGTGGGTACCAAGCTGAAAATTGCGTTTGAGATGGACCTGCACTCGACGGTGGGAGCCGACCTGGTGAACCACTGCGTGAATGATATTGCGGTGCAGGGGGCGACGCCGCTGTTTTTTATGGATTACCTGGCGGCGGGGAAACTGGATCCGTCGATTGCTGAGAAGGTGGTTGAAGGGATTGCCGATGCATGCAAGCACAATGGGTGCGCGCTGATTGGTGGCGAGACGGCGGAGATGCCAGGGTTTTATCCGGATGGCGAGTACGATCTGGCAGGCTTCATTGTCGGAGTGGTGGAACGCGAGAAAATTATTACCGGTAAAGATGTGCAGATCGGGGACATCATCCTGGGGTTGCCGTCGAACGGGCTGCACACGAACGGATATTCGCTGGCGCGGAAGTTGCTGTTTGAGGTGGCGCACTACTCGGCCGACACGTATGTCAACGAGGTGAAGAATAAGGTTGGCAACGAGTTGATGCGGACGCACAAGAGCTACTGGCCACCGTTGCGGAAGCTGATTGACGCGCAGTGTGTAGCGGCTCTGGCGCATATCACGGGTGGCGGCATAACGGAGAATCTGCCGCGCGTGCTGCCGCGAGGAACGGCGGCGGTGATTGAGTTGGGATCGTGGCCGGTGCTTCCGATCTTTGAACATCTGCAGCAACTGGGGAATGTGCCGCAGGATGAAATGCTGCGAACGTTCAACATGGGGCTGGGAATGCTGCTGGTCGTGCCTTCGGCGAAATTCAAGAAGGCCCAGTCGGTGCTGGAACGTGTGGGCGAGAAGGCTTATACGATCGGGCGCATCGTGAAGGGTGAGCGCAAGGTCACGTACAGCTAGTCACTTCTTTACCACAGAGGGCACAGCGGCACACAGAGGAAACTCTGGTTCCTTGATTTCTTCCCTTAGGTTTCGCGTTTTTCAGCACTCCTGCTTTACCGCGCGGATCAAAATCCTGCTTTCATTTTCCTTCATGACGCTAAGTCTCCCTAGTGGATTATGATGTTGGCCTGAATGAAATCTCTCGGCATTCTTCTTTCGGGGCGCGGCTCGAACTTCGTCGCTATTGCAGACAGCATTGATGCGCGACGGATACCGGATGCGCGGATTGCGGCGGTGATTTCGAACAAGGCGGACGCGCCGGGGATTGCGACGGCCCGGCAACGCGGGTTGAAGGCCCTGGTGATTCCGTCGAAAGGACGGGCGCGAGAGGAGCATGATCGCGAGGTGGTCGCTGCGCTGAAGGCGGAGAGCGTTGATCTCGTCTGCCTCGCGGGATACATGCGCCTGTTGTCGCCCTGGTTTGTGCAGCAGTTTCCGCAGAAAATTATCAACATTCATCCCTCGTTGTTGCCGGCGTTTCCTGGGCTGGAGGCGCAGGAACAGGCGTTTGCCTATGGGGTGAAAGTTTCGGGATGCACTGTGCACTTTGTGGATGAGGAACTGGATCACGGGGCGATCATCGTGCAGAAGACGGTGGCGGTGCTGGATGGGGACGATGAGCACACGCTGGCGAAACGGATTCTGGAGCAGGAATACATCGCTTATAGCGAGGCGATCAGGATTGTGCTGGGAGGGGGATTTGAGGTCGTAGGACGACGGTTGGCAAAGAAAACTCGTTAGACTTGCTTGATCTCTTTTGTCATCTTCACAGTGGGCAACACTTCCCCATTGCTCAGCGGGACCTGCTGGTTCTCAATTTCCAGATATCCCTTGGCTTTGTAGAAAGCTACTCCACTGAGCGTTGCGCCCATTTCCAGTCGAGTGAAACCGGCGGCGGTGGCGGCGTCTTCGCAGGCTTGGAGGACGAGGCTGCCGATGCCGCGGCGGGCCCAGTCGGGGTGGACGAAGAATGCGCGGATTTTGGCGGCGTCGCGGGAAGGATCGAGGAGGGAGTCTTCGCGTCCGGCGTACTGATCGCCTCCGTAGAGAGTTTTGCGTTTGCTCCATCCGCCGCAGGCGACGATGACCGGCGCTTGCTGTATGACTTCCTCAGCGACCAGGTAAGTGCCGTCGGCGATGAGTTGGGTGTCGACACCATAGACGGATTGCAGCGCGCCTTCGATCTGCGTGGGGGAATAGTCGGCAGCTTGCAGTCCGCGGACCGAGGCTTCGATAATTTCCCGCAGGCGGGGGATGTCAGCGGCTAGCGCTTTTCGTATGTGCAGGTTCAAGTGGTGCATTCTGACACATATTTTCGTACCCACTTTATCAGTCCAACATTCTAACGTTCGCGATTTCGGCCTTTCCCGACCCATTCCTTATAATGTCCTTTCTCATGTCAACCTTTGCGCCTGTCGACGAGCAGCTGACTTACCTCAAGAAGGGCTCCGCGGAGATTATTCGCGAGGCCGAACTGCGCGCCAAGCTGGAGAAGTCGCGTGCCGCAGGCAAGCCGTTGCGCGTGAAGTTGGGCATGGATCCCACTGCGCCTGATTTGCATCTGGGGCATACCGTCGTGCTGCGCAAGCTGAAACACTTTCAGGATCTCGGGCACACGGCCATCTTTCTGATCGGCGACTTTACGGGGATGATCGGCGACCCGACGGGGCGATCGGTGACGCGGCCTCCGCTGAGCCGGGAGCAGATCGAGCAGAATGCGGAGACCTATAAGGCGCAGGTGTTCAAGATTCTTGATCCGCAGAAGACGGTGATCGATTTCAACCGGCGCTGGATGAGTCAGTTTACTGCTGACGATTTCGTGCGCCTGATGGCGAAGTACACGGTGTCGCAATTGTTGGAGCGCGAGGACTTTCATAAACGCTTTCAGGAAGAGAAGCCGATCTCGGTGCATGAGTTGCTGTATCCACTGGTGCAGGGCTTTGACTCGGTGGCGCTTGAGGCCGATGTGGAGCTTGGGGGCACCGACCAGAAATTCAATCTTCTGGTGGGGCGGGAGCTGCAACGATCGTACGGGCAGGAATCGCAAGTCGTGCTCACCACGCCGATTCTCGAGGGGCTCGACGGCGTGCAGAAGATGTCGAAGTCATTGGGGAATGCGATCGGCATTCATGAGCCGCCGCTGGAGATGTACGGCAAGATCATGAGCATTTCCGATGGGATGATGTGGCGGTACTACGAACTGCTGACGGACGTGCAGGTCGCGGACATTGCCAATATGAAATTGTCCACGCATCCAATGGCGGCGAAAAAGGATCTGGCGCGGCGGATCGTGGCCGACTTTCACTCGGTTGAAGCGGCAGAGAAGGCGGGGGAGGACTGGGCCAAGCAGTTTCAGAAGGATGAAGTACCAGAGAGTGTGGAGGAAGTGTCGGTTGAACTTGGGGAAGTGGGGGGGACAGTCGATGAGAGGTCGCGCGCGTTGATCCGGCTCGATCGTCTTTTGGTGAAGTGCGGACTGGCGGCGTCGACGACGGATGCGGCTCGAAAGCTGAAGCAAGGGTCGATCAGGGTGGACAACGAAGTTACGAAGGAACCGCGCACCGTGCTGACAGGGCCGTCCCCGGCTAAGTTGACGGTGCGAGTTGGGAAGCAGGTGAGGGTGGCGGTCATCCGTTGGTAGTGATGTTTGTTTTGCCGCATTTGGCAGTCCGTCCTAACATCGCTCGCCAAACTCCTCAGATTTGTGAAAGAGAATTCCCTGCTGGGCTGCGATAGACGCAGGCGAGCAGGGGATCCTTCGCGTTGCTCAGGATGACAACACAAATAGAAGGATTGTGTCCTACGGGAGCAGGCCGAAGACCGCCACTCCGTTCGGCGTTCCTACATACACCTTTCCATTCACGATTGTGGGCGTGATGTATTTGTTGCCATTGCCGAACTGGTCGCGGGCGTTGCTGGCCTGGTTGGTGTTGTAGAGTTCGTTCAGGGTTGTCGCGTCATAGGCATGCAGCACTGCGGGAGTGTTGTTCTCGACGGCCCACACAATTCCGTTGCTGGTGCCGTTCGCTGAAATCGCTGGAGTTGTTCCTGGATATGGAAAGCTGTTTGAGGTGTGGGCGGTGGCGCTGGTGGAGAGCTTCGCGTTGGTGATGGGGAAAGCTTGCACCGGACCTCCGACGGCGCCGTAGTACAGCGTGCCATTGAAATATGCGGGCATGGAAAAGACGCTTCCTGGCAACTGTCCGGAAATCTGCTGGTAGATCCCGCTGTTGGTGCTGGTGAACTTTCCCATGGAGTCGCGGTTTACGACGTAGATGATCGCGTCTTTGCCGGCGCCCACCGCCAGGGGCAGGGTATTGCCGGAGCCGTCGGTCAGATCCGGGAGTACGAGTGCGCCGCCGGAGCCGAGGTCGGTGTCGGCGCCATTTTCTGAGGCTTGATCAGCCATCTCGAAATAATCAGCGACAGCCAGTCCACTGGAGGTGGAAAGTTTCATGAAAGCGTTGCCGTAGTCGCTGCCATCGGGGAAGCCGCTGCTGTTCAATGTTGTGTCGAAGACACCGTTGGCGTCGAGGAAATAGATGTTTCCGGAATTGTCCGCAGCGAGGCCGGAGCCTGCCATCCAAATGGCGCCTTCGTTGCCGTTGGGAGTTACATTCAAAACGCTGGTCTGAGCCAGGGTCGCTGCATCGTAGGCAATGATCCATCCGGTGTAGGGGCGGATGTCGCAATGGGAAGTCCAACTGGTGTAGAGGATGCCGTTCATCAGCAGGAGTCCGGCGCGCTCTTCGTATTGTGCCGGGGCGAAGACTACGTTCGTTCCATCGGAGTTGTCACCCCTGCCGGGATATTTCGCCTGCACATCGACTGGGCCGCCGAACAGTTCGGTGCCGAGCGCGAGATCGAGGGCATGCACGCGCTGGTGATAGTTGTGCGACGCGTCTTTGGACATCGCAACCACAAATACAACTCCATTCGTGCCACGTGAGCGGTCGATGACGGGAGTCGATGTGATGCCAATCTCGGGCACGACCTGAGTGCAGCCTCGGCTGTCGGAAGTGGTTTCGCCCGATAACAGTGCGGAGGTTTGCCAGAGGACCGTGCCGGAATCGGCGTCGAAGGCGTATACCGAATCGTGTTCGGTGGCGACGATCAAGATGTTGTGCGTACCATTCCCGGGGACCGCGACACTCGAGGCGTAAAGAGGCTGTGCGTCGACCAGGCCGTCGACAGAGTAGAAGCCGATCTTGCCGAACTTTGCGGAAGTCACATTGCCGGGGTTGAGAATGGTTTCGGTGAGATTCTGTCCAGTGCGGGCAATGTCGTTGTGGTGGGTCAAGACATCGGTGGTGGAGTTTGCGGAGGTGCTGACAGTGAGCGTCGCGGGATTGCTGGTGACGCTTCCGATTGAGTTGCTGACGATGACCGTGAATTGTGAGCCGCTGTCGGCCGCGGTAGTCGGAGCAGTGGTGTAACTGGAGGAAGTCGCGCCGCTGATGGCGGTATTGGATTTCTGCCACTGGTAGGTCAGAGTGCCGGATCCGGTGGCTTGTACAGAGAACGTTGCCGTTTGCCCAATGGCGACTGTTGCGTTCGAGGGCTGTACGGTGATGGCGGGAGCACTGTTCTGGCTGCTTGAGTTGCTGCTGCCACAAGCCGTCCACAGGAGGGTGAGTGTAAGGCAAGACAGAACTTGCATCAGCGTGCGGCGGTTCATTCGAAAGCGTCCCCCAGAACTGTTTACATCATGCCAGCAGAAGGCGCTGCAGGGAATCGGGAGATACTGTAGGCCGAGACAGGCGATCGTTGTTGTTTTCATCCGCTCTGTTACTCTGCACATCTGATGCGTGCGGCTGCCATTCTCGGGCTGGGGTGTTCTCCGAAAGCGTTGAAGCCCTTTCAGTCGGACGCGAGCGTGGAGTGGCGGATGGGAATGCCGGGAGCGGGCGACGAAGTGGATGTCGTCTTGTTACTTGGCGGGGATGGAACTGTTCATCGGCATCTGGGGCAACTGGTTCGCCTTAGGTTGCCGGTACTGGTTGTGCCGGTCGGGAGTGGGAACGATTTTGCGCGAGCGTTGGGGATGCGGCGGGTGCGGGATTCGCTGCAGTCGTGGCAGAGATTTTGCGGTGGGGCGGGGAATGTTCGGGAAATTGATTTGGGAGTCATTTCTGCCCTTGATAATGCCGGGACGACTGCGGTGTCTCGATACTTCTGTTGTGTGGCAGGAGTGGGGCTTGATGGGGAGGTGGCGGCGCGGGCAAACCGGTTGCCGCGATGGCTGCGGGGGCATGGGGGATATGCCTTGAGCCTCGCTCCTACGGTTTGGACGTTTTCGGCGCTGCCGATGAGGATTCTGTCGGCTGCCGAGGGCGATCAGAATCGCTGGGATATTCGCAGCGAGCGGCCTACGCTACTGGCGGCCTTTGCGAACACTCCTCTTTATGGCGGCGGGATGAGGATTGCACCTCGGGCAAGGATGGATGACGGACTCCTCGATGTCTGCGTGGTGGGCGCGGTGGATCGACTACGACTCATGCGTCTGTTGCCGACTGTGTACAGCGGGCGGCATCTCGAAGTCCCAGAGGTGGAGTACTTTCAATCCGGACTAGTGCGGGTGGAGACGGAACAGCCGCTGGATGTTTATGCCGACGGCGAGTATGTGTGCCGGACGCCGGTTGAGGTAGGCGTGGAGCGGGGGGTGCTGAGGGTCGTGACCGGTTCAGAAGCACCTCAAGGGCTAGAGCTCCCCTGAGGAGTGAGGCTTATCGCAGCGCTGAAGCGCTGCGCCACCCAAAAGCCAAGCGGTGCGCTGGCTGTAACTCTCCACGCGAGATCCCTCCCTTCGCCTGTAAGGCGGCTCCGGTCGGGACGGCTCAGCGTACTGGGAATATACGCAAACCTTTTCGTCGGGCACCGATGATCGTTCGTCGAATCCGTTTCCGGTGCTAAACTTTCCACATGTCTGACGGACGTTCGCGCACACTGCTTTGGATTCTGATTGGGGGAGGAGCGTTTTTCCTCTTCGTGCTGGCCGTATTCACGCTGGTGTACATGACGCTGCACGCAGGCGGGACTGAGGCCGGCATCACAAGCTTCGGCGACCGCATCGGCGTGGTTGATCTCGACGGCGTGATTCTTTCGCCGCAGCCAGTGGTCGGTCAGCTCAAGAAATTTGGCGACGACTCGTCGATCAAGGCGATTATTCTGCATGTGAATTCTCCGGGCGGCGGGGTGGCGGCTTCGGAGGAGATTTACCGCGAGGTCAAGCGCATTCGCGGTGAGAAGAAGAAGCGCATCGTGGTATCGATTGAGACCGTGGGTGCGAGCGGTGCGTATTACGTGGCCTCGGCGTCGGACAAGATTTTTGCCGACCAGGGCAGTATTGTGGGATCGATTGGCGTGATTGCGCAGTGGGTGAACTACGGCGATCTGCTCAAGTGGGCAAAGCTGAAGGATGTGGTGCTTAAGACAGGCGAGTTCAAGGATACGGGGAATCCGGCACGCGATTTGACTCCAAGTGAACAGGCGTACATGCAGTCGCTGATCGACAACATGTTCGGTCAATTTGTGCAGGCAGTGAGTGAAGGGCGCGGAATGAAGTTTGAAGATGTGAAGTCGATCGCCAACGGGAAAGTGTGGACGGGCGAGCAGGCGATGTCGATGAAGTTAATCGATGGCGTCGGGGACTTTGAGACGGCGGTGGCCGATACGGCGAAGTCGGTAGGGATCAAGGGGGAACCGACGCTGGTGCGTCCGGACCGCGATCGCAAGACTTTGATGGACCTTCTGTTGGGCGATGTTTCGCAGTTTTTGCCGGGGCGCGAGAAGATGCTGGAGCAGCAGGTGGGGTTCTACTATCTGTGGAAGTAGTCGTGGCGGGAATGAGTGGGCAGGTGTATCGATCGCGTAACTTGCATTAAACCCCTGAAATTTGAGAAGGTTATGAAGGATGTGGCGGGGAGACTCCCGGGTCGGGGTTCCTTGCGCGTCGATACTTGAGAGATTTGAGCGGCGGATTGTCGGCTGTTGAGATCCACCGGACAAGAATAGAAGAGGGGCGTATGACCAAAGCCGATCTGATTGACGAAGTCTCGCGTTTGGCGGAACTTACGCGGAAAGACAGCGAAGTGATCGTGGAGACGATCTTTGACAGCGTGGTGCGCTCACTGCGGGCGGGCGACAAGATCGAGATCCGCGGCTTTGGCAGTTTCCGGACGCGGCAGCGCAAGCCGCGAGTGGGACGCAATCCCAAGACTGGCGAGCGAGTGGAAGTGCCGGCGAAGAAGATTCCGTTCTTCAAGCCCAGCAAGGAATTGAAAGACCTGGTAAACGATTCGGCTGCGAGCGCGGGTGGTGCAGCCCCAGTAACTTCAGCGCCGCCAACGACTTCGGCTCCCCCGACGGCCTAAGGCTGCATTTTGTCAGTCGGTGCCGAAGGTGCGAAACAAAAACGTGCTGCGGGCCTGCTTCAGGAGAGGTTTTCCGTTGAAGGTTGCGGCGCCATTTTCGTATCCGCCTACAACATACTTCCAACCAAACAAAGTTCCTCCTTTTAATCTCAGCCAGTAGGTTTCTCCCGGCGTCACGTCGATGCCGTTCTTTGGAATGATGAACATCGTGTGATCGCAGCCGGAGGGTTCTACTGGTTCTGTTACGACCGCGAGGGTGTGGCTCTTCGCATCCAAAATGGTGAGCGTCAGTTCGTCTTCGGGTGGTCCGGGATTTCCGACGATCAGTTCCACCTCAACTCCAAGCAGTCTGGGCATCGATGGCGTGAAGCTCTGTTCAACGTCGTTCAGCAGGTTGGTCCAGGCTTTGTCCCAGTGTGCTCCGTTTACCTGGTCGGTCCTCTTGGAGGTTCCGGGTGATGCGAATGCCAGGGTCGCGCCGCACAGTGCGAACGAGAGTGCCGCGGCGAAAAGCAGGATTTGTTTTGTGGTCATGCAGGATTCCTTTTCGGGCCTTCAATGAGCTCGCTTGCGGTGGAACGATCGGCGCGAATCAATCTTGCATAGTTCCCGGCGCGGGTCAAACGATGAGCGAAGGAACTACTGCTTGGTTTTCAAGTACAGGTCTGCGACTTTCAGCGCGAGTGCCTGGGAGTCGGCGTCGGCGCGATTGGCGAGGACGATGACCGTGAGTTGGTCGTCAGGAAAGCGTTCGATTACCGTGCGGAATCCGACGGTCTCACCGTAGTGCCACATGCGCTTGTGGCCGTGATAGGGATCCAGGAACCAGCCGAAGCCGTAGCTCACCGGCTCGCCCTCGGGATTCTTCGCGGGGCCTGCGGTGGGTTGCACGGGAGCGAGGGCGGGCTTCATTTCTTCCGCGCTTAGCAGAGTGTGGTCGCGGAGGGCGCGGTCCCATCTCGTGAGATCGTCGAGCGAAGAATAGATGCCTCCATCGCCGAGCACCGCTGAAGTCGAGCTTTGATCGGTTTCACGCCAGTTGCCATTTTCCTTGGTGTAGCCGCAGGCGCGATGTGGGACTTCGTTCTTGCCTTTCTCGTAAGCGAGAGTGTTGGTCGTCTGCAGGGGCGTGAAGATTCGTTCCTGAAGAAACTGGCCGAAAGGCTTGCCGGAAACTTTTTCCACGATCATGGCGAGGGTGGCATAGCCGGAGTTGCTGTAGTCCCACTTGGAGCCAGGCGGGAACTTGGCAGCCGATTGCTGCTCGAGCAATTTTAGAACGCCGGCGTCGTGAATCTGCGGAATTTTCTCGTCAGGCGTGTTCGGATATTGCGCGGTCAGGATGTCTTCGTAGTCGGGGAGTCCGGAGGTGTGATTCAGCAGGTTGCGGACGGTGATCGCTTTGCCGTAGGCGGGAAAATCGGGGAAGAAGTCGGTGAGATGGTCGTCGTAGTGAAGTTTGCCGTCGTGGACGAGCAGCATGATGGCAGTGGCGGTGAACTGCTTGGTAACCGAGGCCAGGCGGAAGTTTGTGGTGGCGTCGATGGCGTGCAGGCTGCGGAGGTCGGTGACGCCGTATCCGCGGCGGAAGACAGGATGGCCGTTTCGGATGACGAGTACCGCGGCGCCGGGGGCATTGCTGGAGTTGAGTGGAGCGAAGAGGGCGTCGATTTGGGTGGCGGAGACTTGAGCGCAGATTGGAATGCTCGAGAAGGCGAGCGGCAACAGCAACGTGACTGCGAACTTTCTATTCAAGATCAATCTGGGCATCCCCTGGACCATGCGAGATTCCACAAGATAGCACGTTTAAAGCGCTTGTTCGCGGCACGAGATTGTGGTCAGGCTGCTGAGGGACGCTCCTCGCGCGTGAGGAGGGTCGATTCGCTTGCAGCCACCGGCGTCAGTAGCGGCCAGCCTTTGCGCAGGACGTAATCGAGCCACGCACCCGCGACTTGCGATGTGAGGACGGCGGCGAGCACGAGCGTGGTATAGAACTGCGGGCTGATGATGCCGGCGTCGAAGGCCACGCTGGCGAGGACGATGCCCGGGCCTCCGCGCGCATTCGTAGTGACGGCGAGACTAATGAGGTCGAGTCCACGGAAACCGGCGAAGCGTCCGGCGAGCGAGACAGACAGGATTTTGACAGCGCAACTTCCCACGAGAAAGACAGCGAGCATCCAGAACGAGAAGCTGCGGACCAGGTCGAGTTTTAGTCCAACGATTGCAAAGTACACGGGAATGAAGAAGGCGAACGAGACTTTGCCGATCGCGTCGAGGGCTTCGGAAAACAGACGGCGCTTCTTGTGGACGACGGCGAATCCGGCGAGGAAGGCGGCGAAGACCAGGCTGACATCGAGCAGTCCGGCGATCACGCAGTAGGCGAGCAGCACGGCCATGGCGTAGGCCACGGGAGAGTGTTTGGCGAAGACGTTGAAGCGCGAGCGGTTGATTTGCTTCACGATTCGGGGAACGATGGTGAGCCCCAGTCCGAAGAAGAGGATCGTGGCGATGAGGTGATACGACATCTGGCGGGGATTGAGCACGGCCTTGCCGGCCATTCCTGTAGCGAGGGCCAGCGCGAGCCATAGCACGATGTCTTCGAGCACAGCGACTCCGAGGACGAGGCGGGCGAAGCGGGTGTGCAGGATTTTGAGGTCGGCGAAAATTTTCGAAACGACCGGAACTGAAGTGACGGCCACGCCGACGGCAACGATGATGATGAGCGCGATGCGGTTTCCATTGGGGCCTGCGAGCGTGGGGCGGATCAGCCAGGGTCCAAGGGCCAAGGCGAGGATGAACGGCAGGCCGGTGCCGACGATGACGATCCATCCAACTTCGCGGCGTTCTTCACGGCTGAACAGGTGCTGCGTCTCCGCGCCGGACAGGAACATGAGCAGTAACAGCCCGAGCCAGTAGACGAAGTTCAGGATGTTCCCCTGATGCTGTGCGTTCCCCAGAAGTGAGGCTGCGAAAGGCAGACGTCCGAGCAGTGCGGGGCCGAGCACGACTCCTGCGACGATTTCGCCAACAACGCGGGGCTGGCGCAGTTTCACGAAGAGGTATCCGAAGAGCTGCGCTGCGCCCACGAGTAGGAGGAGCACGGAGAGGATTGAGGTCAGGTCGGAGTTCGACACGAGTTGTCCCGGGGCTTGGATGCGGTTTGGGTGCCCAGGGTTTGGTTGGAATGGCTCAGCATCGCGCGGACGGGGCGCCCGCGCCACTTACGTCACATCATCTGCGGATTCCGGCCACTCCCATCATTCTCCCCGTCTTACCTTTCTCAGCGCGATAGGAGAACAGCAGACTGGGATTGCAGTTGGTGCAGAGCGGGGAGGAGTCGATGTTTTTCTTTGGTACGCCTGCGGCCAGCAGTTGCTGGCGGTTGGCTTCGACCAGGTCGAGAAAGATTCTCTTGGGCAACTCGCTGTGTCCGGGGGCGCGGGCTGTGAGGAACAGGAGTGGATATTTTTCGCGGACTGGATCGGAATCTTTGACCTCGTGGAAAAGGCTGGCGCCGTATTCGAACTGCGACTCGAACTTGATGCGAACTTCTTCGCCCACTTCATAGCAGCAAGCGTGAACTCCGGGTCCAATCGCCGCTTTAAGGTCACGGGGGCGTGTTCCGAAGTGGCGGTACATTTCGCCCACACCTTTTTCAACGATGCGCTTGACGGTGCCGCGCCATCCGGCGTGAAAGACACCGACCGCGTGGTGTTTGGTGTCGACCAGAATCACCGGAAGGCAATCGGCAGTCTGGATGGCGAGCAGCAGGCTAGGAGTGGCCGTGATGAGTCCGTCGCCGCTGAGCGGTTCAGCGGGAACCGAATCGACGCAGTGGATGATGTCGGAGTGAATCTGGCGCAGCGTGATCAGGGGCCAAAACGATGTTGCCGCGGTTCGCGAACTAATTTTGGAACTGCGGCGCTTCTGTGTGATCGCGCCAAGTTCGTGGAGGAACGCAGCGCGGTTCCGTTCGACGGCAGTGCGGTTGTCGTCTTTGGTGAAGCCGAGGTTGAGGTCGGCCCTGCCGTATGCGCGGGAAGATCCACCGACACGCGTGGAGAAGCCATGGATCAGCCAAGGGAATTCGCTCAGATGTTTGGCGCGAAGAACGTTGAGTTTCGATGGTTTGCTGATTCTGGGCGCCCGGGTCGTCACCGTTCTATGTTACAGGAAGGATTCTGTTGTCCTCGCGCCCTCAGGGGCTGAAGCCCAAATTCCTTTCACATCTGTTACGCGGCCCTCGAAGGGCCGCTCTTCCACGGTTGCGCTGGAGTTCGTCGTTTGTCTCTCGCCCAAACTTGATCTAGTATTTCCAGCTTTTCACGTCTGCGTCCGCAGGAGCGGTTTGCTCCATGTGCTTCACCATCTCAGGCCAGTAGTGTTGGTTTAGCCCAACAGATGAATCGAATTCTCCGGCATAGCAATGGGGCTTGCGGACCCCGAACTCAAACGTGCCGTGGTAATAGGGGTCGGTGGTGCTTTCCAGAAAATCTTTGAGCAGGTGGACGGCGCGATCGAGATAAAACGTGTCCGCCTCGCCAACGTAGAGATGCAGTTTCCCGGCGAGTTTGGGGCCAAGAGTTTTCCAGTCGCGCTGCATGATCGCGCTGAGATCGTAGTGATCCTTCCAGTATTTCGCGACTTCGTGATCGATCTCGCCAGTGCGTTTGTTGAAGATGGGTTTGGGATATCCGTCGTCGCCCACGGTGCTGAAGACGGCCTGCCAGGTGTCGAGCTGTTCACCGGAGCGGCTGTGGGTTCCCTGCACGAGTTCGTAGCGGTTCATCTGCTCCATAGTAGAGAGGACGAGCCCGTCCGATGCCCGCACGGAAGGACGAGGAACGCGAGCGTAAGGGCTCTCAATCCAGAAGGCGTTCTTATCGTCGTAGAGGTTCATGGTCATGTAGGCCCGGAAGTCGACGACATCGGGACAGAAGACCCAGGCTCCGTTGTAGAAATCGGGGTAGAAGACTTGCGAGGCCAGACTTTCCCATCCTCCGGTGGATCCGCCGTAGACGGCGCGGGCCCATTCCTGGCCGATGCCGCGGAATTGTTTCTCGACGTAAGGAATTAATTCTTGCGTGATGGCGTCGCCGTAGGGGCCAACGTTCTCGGAGTTCACCGCGTAGGAATCGTCGAAGTAGGGGGTGGCGTGCTGGATGGAGAGCACGATGACGCGCGGCAGGCGGCCCGCGGTCCAGTCTTGATAGAGCTTGTAACCGTTTTTGGCGGCTCGAAGTTCTCCGCCTTTCAGGTTGTCGGTGGGTGGCTGCGTACGAAATGCCATGATGCCGGGAAGTCCGCGATGAAAGTGGTCTTGCTCGACGATGAGCGGGTAGCGCGCGTTGGGATGCTCTTCCCAACCATCGGGCAGAAGCAGCACAGCGCCCAGGTAGGTCGGCCTCCCCCAAAACTTGGTGAGCAGTTCGCTCTGAATGCGGATGTGCTTGACCCACTTGTTGTCGGCGATGGTGTGCTCGTCGTTGGAGGAGTCCCAGCCTACGACGGAGTCGACCACTTTCGGATCGTCCTCAACCGAAGGAATCTTTTCCGTGAGAGAGATGCGAGTGATTGTCCCGGCTTTGGGGTCGAGGTGGATCTTTACCGGTTTGCTGTATAAGTTGCCGGGCTTGATTTGCCAGTGCTGACCTTCGCCTTTGTCGGGTGGCAGCTTGAGCGTGTGTCCATTGCCCAGGTGGAACGTCTCGTAGATGTTGAGGACGGCCTGTACCCAGTAGTCGCCGGCGGGGATGTCGTTGAGGCTCTCGGCAGGGTATCCGAGGGTAGTGGTATCGATGACGGCGGGCGAGCCAGGCGCGAGCGCGTCAACATCGACGCCGAAGGCTTGTTGCGACTCGGCAGTCATGAAGCTGATTTGGAAACGAGGTTCCCTTTCATCGTTGTTAGAGAGCAGAAGCAGGACGTGGCCGTCGAGAGGTGCGGCGCTCATCTCCTTGGGAAACGAGATTTCGAAGCGCTGGCTAGCGGGCTTGGTGGGTGCCGCGTTGGCTGCGGCCGCGCAGAGAATAAGGATGATGCAGGAAAGTCTTCTGATGACCATAGAGTCGTTTGTTGAGGCGAACGCAGACATTAGCAGCGAGCGTGGTTCGGGGTCAAGGTTGAGTAGGGAGCAGGGAAAATCAGGAACCACAAAGGGCACGAAGGTTCACGAAGTTAGTGCAAGGTCGGGTGGTTTGCCCGCGCGCTGTTCACTCCGCTATAGTTTTATTCATGTTTGCTGACTTCACTGCTACCGACCGCTGGACCAAGAAGCAAGTGCACTGCGTATATCAGGCGATGATTGTGGCGATTGCTACGCGGCATGCCGACGCGGTCGATATCAAGTTTCTTGTGGATGGCCGGAAGGTCTGGGTGGCGCTGCCGCATCCGGCATGGGTGGAATATAAGAAGCGGACCGGCAAGATGATTACGGATTCGCTGGCCCAGGAGATCGCAGGGCATTATCTGAAGACCGCGCTGGAAGCTGGCGAAGGCCTGGGACGCGACATGTATTCGTTGACGATTGAGGAGACGCTGGCGCATCTTGACGCGGCTGTGGCTGAGATGCAGGCGCAGCCTGCCTAGTGAACGTCAAAGACATTCACCACTAGGGATACGAAGGTTCGCGAAGGAAACAGCGGCCGAACCTTTGGGTTTGCTAGATCACGACCGATTCTTTGTATTCCCCGAAAACCTTTCGCATCGCGTCGGAAATCTCGCCGACGGTGGCGAGGGCCTCGACTGCGGTCAGGATCCGCGGCATAACGTTGGCTCCGGAGCGCGCTGCTTCTTCTACTGCCGCCAAGGCTGACTTCCATGGAGCTGCATCCCGTTTCGCTCGCAGAGCGCGCAGACGTTCCACCTGCTTCGGCTCCAAGGCTGGATCGATACGCTGAATGGGGATTGGTTTTTCTTCTTCGACTTCGAAGCGATTTACGCCGACCACGATAGCGCGCTCGTCGTCGACTGCCTGCTGATATTCGTAGGCGGCGTTTTGAATTTCCTGCTGCACGAAGCCACGTTCGACGGCCTTGAGCATTCCGCCCATCACTTCAATCTTCCCGAGGTATTCGGCGGCACGCTTTTCGATTTCGTTGGTGAGGGACTCCACGTAATACGATCCGGCGAAAGGATCAATGGTCTGCGGTGCGCCGGACTCGTAGGCAATGATTTGCTGCGTGCGCAAAGCGATGCGCGCGGCTTGTTCGGTGGGCAGGGCTAACGCTTCATCGTAGGAGTTAGTGTGCAGCGATTGGGTTCCTCCCATCACGGCGGCCATGGCCTGAATGGAGGTACGGACGATGTTGTTTTCCGGTTGCTGGGCGGTGAGCGTCGAGCCGGCGGTTTGCGTATGGAAGCGGAGCATCCACGACTTGGGATTGCGCGCTTTGAAATGCTCGCGCATGATGCGCGCCCACATGCGGCGGGCGGCACGGAACTTCGCCACCTCTTCGAGAAAATTGCTGTGGGCGTTGAAGAAGAACGACAGCCGCGGAGCGAACTTGTCGACGTCGAGTCCGGCTTTGATGGCCGCTTCAACGTAGGCCATGCCGTTGCCGAGCGTGAAGGCGACTTCCTGCACGGCAGTCGATCCGGCCTCGCGCATGTGGTAACCGGAAATCGAAATCGTGTTCCAGTCGGGGACGTTGTCGTTGGCCCAGGCAAACATATCGGTGATCACACGCATGGCCTGCTGCGGCGGATAAATGTAGGTGCCGCGGGCGATGTATTCCTTAAGCACGTCGTTCTGGACGGTGCCGGAGAGTTTGCGAATGTCGGCACCTTGCCGCCGCGCAACCGCCACGTACAAGGCGAGGAGAATGGACGCAGTCGCGTTGATCGTCATCGAAGTTGAAATCTTGGTGAGCTCGATGCCGTCCAAGAGGCGCTGCATGTCTTCGATGGAATCGATGGCGACGCCCACCTTGCCAACTTCGCCGGCCGCCAATGGGTGGTCGGAGTCAAGGCCGATCTGTGTGGGAAGATCGAAGGCGACTGAGAGGCCGGTAGTGCCATTGGCGAGCAGATATTTGTAGCGCTTGTTCGATTCCTCGGCGTCCCCCATGCCGGCGTACTGTCGCATGGTCCAAAGGCGGCCGCGGTACATGGTGGCCTGCACGCCGCGAGTGAAAGGGTATTCACCGGGATATCCAACCTCGCTTTCATAGTCGGAGCCTTTGAGATCCGTCGGAGTGTAAAGGGGATTAACTGGGATGTGAGAAGAGGTTTCGATTTCGGTCGTGTCTGGGCGGGTCTTCAGCTTTTCGGTCATGACAGCCTCTAACTGCGACGAAACGGCAGTCGCGACGAACCCCGGTGCTACAAGTCCCCCAGTTCTAACGGTCAGCTTTTCCGGCGCGCTCTCCAGAATGAACTCACGCCGAACCAGCCAAAGGTAAGGGTGCACCCGATAGTGATGGCGATGCGACCGAACCCGACGCTGCCGGCGTGATATTTCTCGTATTCCCTAAACGTGGCGCCCGCGAAACTCAAGGCCATGATGAGAAAAAAGAGTCCGGTGATCTCCAGCCATAACTGGTGTGCGGCGCGTCCGAACGACCGGCCGGCGGTGCGAGCCCCGCTCATTACGGCATTGACGGTGCGGTTGCGGCCGGCTTGCTGGCCAACAATGCGCGCCGCAACGCCCAGCTTTCGTAATGAAGAAACCTTGCTCACAGTTCTCGATTTTAACAGCCTGCGGCGCTACAATGGCGCAACGGATGAACGGCGAACCGTTCGGCTGAGGATGGCATCTAATGCTGTAGGTAGGAGATTTCGCTCCGGGGGGACCAGTGGATCCACAACTCAAGCAACTGATGAAAGAGCTCGGCGACGCGATTAACGAATCTCTTTCTGATTCCGAGCAAATCTCTGAAGTTGTCTCGCGGATCAAAGAAGGCGGATACGACATCTTTCTGGTGCTGGAAGCTACCATTGGTGTGAGCAAGCAGGGCGAGAAGTCGCCTGATAAGACTTCGCTGGTAACGACACTGTCGACGAATCCTGAATTCAAGGTTAGCGATCAGGATTTGAAGTTCTTGAAATCGCTTCGCATCAAGATTGACGAAGAAAAGGTGGAGAAGCCGGACAAGGATAAGTAGATCGGTCGCCTGTAGGTTCTTCCGCTCCACGCGAGATCCTTCGCTCCGCCTGAAGGGCGGCTCCGCTCAGGATGACACTTATAAGAAGGAAGCCTTCGGGGCCCGCGGCCGATTGCGATACATCTACCCCGCCAACACCTGATCCAATAACTGCCCGACGGCGCGATCTGCCTCGATAATCGACGAGCGGTGGTCGGCCACTCCAGAGAGATCGGTATTCGCAAACGCAATTCTGCCGAAGGGCGCTGCGCGCAGCACTTCGCCGGGCGCGGGCTTGCCGTCTTTTCCAAAGAAAAATCCCGGGGCGGGGCTGAGGTAAGCGTGCCCCCAGCGATTGAGGATGATTCCAGCAATATCGCGACTGGCGTCGAATCCGGTGCGGGCGAACATCTCGATGAATTGCTGACGAATTTGGCGTTCGTACTCACGGAAGGGAACGGACATCAGTTCGCCGCGGCCAAAGTGTCCCTGCTCTTCGGTGGATTTTCCAGGATACGTATACAAAATCTTGACCGTGAGCACTGTAGGCGAATCAGGGCCGATGGTGGGAGCGTCGGCGCCGCATAGGGCGAGCTTGCGAACCTGCATGTAGCTCCCCAGGCCCTCAAACCACTGGCAGCCTGAGATCCCCATCTTGTACAGGAATCGCCAGTTGCGCACCGCCACGTTGGCCATCAGGCAAGGCGTGCGATAGAACTGGCTGTAGGCTTCGACACGATCCGGCGGCAAGTCGCGAACGATGTGTCGAGTCGTCCAGCTTCCTCCCGCCATCACCACGGAACGCGCCTTGACGCGATAGGTCTTGCCAGAGCGCGAGTAGGCGATGGTGACGAACTCCGACTTCGCAGGATCCCCTTCATGTTTCACCCAGACCGCGGTTGAATCCAGGCGGATGCGTGCAGGAGCACCGGCGCGATCGAGCGCCGCGAAGTTCACGGCATTCCGGCTTACGTCTTCTAACGAGTGAGTGCCCGCGATCGATTCCGGAATCAGCGTCTTGGTAATCAGGCGCGCCAGGCCGCCGTTTCCGTCGGGAAACATTTGCGTCCCGGTCTCGTCGCTGATGTCGAGCGGATGCAGCATGTCGGCTGCGTAGGCGGTGTAGCCAGAGAGTGCGTCGGGTCCGAGGCCGTAACCCGCGCCTTCGCCGGGCGACAGAAAAGCTCGGATGGTGTCGCGACTGATGCCATAGTGCTCGATCATGTGCTCTTCAAGCGTGACCGCATCAAGGCGCCGCGAGATGGCGTCTCCGGGATATTGCGGAGCCCGAGCGCCGGCATCGCCAGCGGACTGAAACTTCGACAACTCAGCTTTGGCTTTCGCCGAAACCGGAGCAGCCTCGAGTTGCTTACCCCACGGGTCGGTCAGCCATAGTCCTTGTGGCTGGCCGAACTTGGCCCCGAAGTACGCGGCATTCGGCGCATTCCCCAAATAAGGTGTGCGGCTTAGTTGGATCTCTGGTTTCGAGCCGTCCCACTTCTGATATTCGAGGCGAGGCGTTTTCAGCCCGATCGAATCGTAGAATCTTCCAATGAAACTATGAGGGAATGGCACTGGGAAGAATGCCGAGCCCTGGTGGGCAATCAGGCGGTGTCCATCGACGAGGAATTCGTTGCGTTTGGCTTCGCCACCGAAGATGGGATGGTTGTCGAGAACGAGACAGGTTTTTCCTGCGCCAGCTTGGCGCTGAAAAATCAGAGCGGCGGCGAGACCGCTGATTCCTCCGCCTACGACGACGCAGTCGTAGATCTCGCCAGTGTCGATGACACTTGCGGGAAGATTTTCAAACTGGCCATCGCGAATCTGGTGGCCGGCCTCCAGTACGGGCAGCGTATTGCCGTTGGAGGTCGCGTAGTCGCCGATGCCACCATATCCGGTAAAGTCATCTTGATTTGAATCCGGGCTCGGGTTGGCCGCCAGCAGCTCTGCGGGCGACACAGGATTGAGCAACATTCCGCCAGACGCCAGCAAGGTGGCGTTCAGAAAATCGCGCCGGGTGATGCCTTGATCGATGCCCAGCAACTTGTCACCGCGAAGATTTCTTTCAGCAGAAGAAGGCTTGGGACGGGAACGCGATTTCATTTTTGTTGGCACTGGCCGCTCCATCGCCTGCATTATACGGATTTGCTTAAACAGGGAAGCGTTAGCAACCTTATCCAGCTGTGCTACCATCTACTGTTTCTCTTCGCATCTGCCATGCACGAAAGCGAGATTCCGGTGAGTGGGTACCGGAACGAAGTCTGAGGGGATGGAATGAAAGATACTCTCGGGGTTCTCTTGGCAGGCGGCGCCGGCGAGCGGCTCTATCCTCTCACTCGCGATCGGGCCAAGCCGGCAGTCACCTTCGGCGGCATCTACCGGATCATCGACATCACGCTCTCGAACTGCCTGAATTCTGATCTGCGCCGCGTCTACATCCTGACTCAGTACAAAGCTCTCTCTCTCAACCGTCACATCCGCGAAGGCTGGAACATTTTGGGCCGGGAAGTCGGCGAGTTCGTGGAAGTACTGCCGCCCATGAAGCGGGTGAGCGACCAGTGGTATCAGGGCACGGCGGACGCGGTCTACCAGAACATTTATTCCATCGGCTCGGAGCAGCCGAGGCACGTCATGATTCTTTCCGGCGATCACATCTACAAGATGGATTACGGAAAGATGATGAAACAGCATCTGGACTCGGCGGCCGATATCACGCTGGCCACTATCCAGGTTGATCCGGAAGAGACGTTCCGCTTAGGTGTGGTGGATGTCGATAAAGACGGCCGCATTAACGGCTTCGAAGAGAAACCCAAAGTGACGGCATTGCGCTCTCCTCTGAATCCCGCCAAGGTCGCAGCTTCGATGGGGATCTATCTTTTTAACGCTGATGTGCTCATCCCCGTGCTGCTCAAGGACGCGGAGAATCCGCAATCGAGTCATGATTTCGGCAAAGACATTCTGCCCAAGATGGTGGACGACTACCGCGTCTACGCCTACGATTTCGTCGACGAAAATAAGAAGGAAGCCCTTTACTGGCGGGATGTGGGCACGTTGGAGGCTTACTACGAGGCCAACATGGATATCGTATCGGTCTCGCCCATCTTCAACCTATACGACGATCATTGGCCGATCCGCACACACCAGCGGCAATATCCGCCGGCGAAGTTCGTGTTCGCCGAAGCGGGCCGCACCGGCACCGCGCTCGATTCGATCGTGTCGAATGGGTGCATCGTTTCTGGCGGGAGCGTGAAGAATTCCATCCTGTCCCCGGACGTGCGCGTCAATTCGTATACGGAAGTTACCGACAGCATCCTGTTCTCGCACGTCAGCGTCGGCCGCAAGTGCCGAATACGGAAAGCGATTCTCGACCGCGACGTGCATATCCCGGAAGGCACGACGATCGGTTATGACGCCGAGGCCGACCGCCAGCGTTACTTCGTCACCGAGAGCGGCATCACTGTGGTCACCCGTGATTATTCTTTGTTCGAAAACCCGGTTACCGTGGACTACTTCACCAGCGAATAAGCGCAGCGTGGAGTTACTTCCGTAGTTACCTGTGCACCAAAATTGATGCAACTGTAATCAACCCGTAACATTCCACTGCTAAAACTCGAACATGGATCTGCCCGTGTACAACACGCTGATCCTTTCCGACCTGCACCTGGGTGCAGAGACGAGTCGCGCCCGTGAGGCCACGCGGGTGCTCAAGGAAAATCGCTTCCAGCGGCTGATTTTGCTGGGCGACATTTTTGCCGACCTCAATTTTGCCCGCCTGACGAAAGAGCACTGGAAGTTTCTCGGCTACATCCGCAAACTCTCGAATCCCAAGCGCAAGATTGAAGTCGTATGGGTGGAAGGGAACCACGACCGGGGCCTGACCAACATCATGTCGCATCTTGTTGGAGTGCGCGTGTACCAGGAGTACACGTGGAACTATTGCGGGCTGCGGCACATTGCGATTCACGGGCACCAGTTCGATGGCTTTCAAGTGAACCGATTGCGGCTGAGCGCCTGGGGCACGTCCCTATTTCTGCAGTTGCAGAAACTGGATCTCAAGGGCAATCCCATTGCGCGGCTGATTGACCGGCTCAACACGCGCTGGCTGCGGATGTCGGCGAAAGTCGCGTCGGGAGCGTTGGCGTTCGCCCGGCAGAATGGCGTCGACCGCATCTTCTGCGGACATACGCACGAAGCCATTTACGCCAATCGGGATGGCGTGCACTATTACAACTCGGGTGGGTGGGTTGATTCCCGGCTCACTTATCTGACGATCGATGATCAGGGGGTACAGATCCATGACTACGATGAACATGAATACGATAAGCACGAACATGACGAGCGAGTTGACGATCGTGATTCCGGCGAAGAACGAGGCGAAACTGATTCCGCGCTTGCTGACTTCGCTGACGATGCAGGACTACTCGAAGATGTCGAGTACGAGAGTGTTGGTCGCTGACGCGAACTCGACGGACGGAACGCCCGAGATCGTGCGGAGTTTTCGAGACCGCTTGAACGTGAGTGTGATTCGCGGCGGTATGCCTTCGGTCGGACGAAACCACGGGGCGGCGCTCGCAGATACTCCTTATATACTTTTCCTCGACGCCGACATCGAACTCGCCGACAGGTCGCTGGTGCGGCGTTGCCTAGAGCACGCTCAGCGCAAGCAGTTGCACTGTGTAACAACGAACATCCTGTGCAACGAAGGCAGCTGGCTCGACAAGGCGTTCTATGCGGGGAATGACTTCTTTCAGTATCTGTCGTACCTGCATCGTCCGTTTGCGACTGGCATGTTCATGTTCTTTGACCGGAAAAAGTTCTGGGAACTGGGGGGATTTCATGAGCAGATCTTGTTTGCGGAAGACTATCGGCTAAGCCAGAAGGTGGAGCGCAGTCGTTTCGCGATCGTGCGTGGTGGAGTTTATACCACGAATCGCCGCTTCAAAAAAATGGGGCACCTACGGGTGGGATGGCTATTTCTGTGGACCGCGATGAACTACTGGAATGAGAAATACTTTCTGCGCGATCACAAGTATTGGGCGAACGAGCCGGACAGCGTTCCTCAAGGTTAGTACCGAAGATGTCGTGAACGAGTTTTGTCGTGGCCACAAAAAACAGGATTCAGCCAACCAGCTGAATCCTGATTTTTTTCTCGGTTCACTCAAGGGATGCTCAACACAGAGGACATCGAGGACACAGAGGTTGTCCTCAGAAGCGGAGAACGGCACCGAACGACATCCGGAAATTGTGCTGCGTCGTGTCGAAAAATGACGTGTGGATGTAGTCGCCTTCCCCGCGTATTGCCAGCGGACCAATAACTCGGAAATCAAGCCCTCCTCCGACGGCGGTGGCGAAGGAGGTGTTCGAAGGCCCGGGCAGAGTGCCGCCGGTGTGAATATGAGCGAAGCCAACCATTCCTTCTGCGAATGGAGTGAATCTGCCGACTGGGATGGAAACGCGGGGGCCAAACAGGTATTCCTGCGAATGTCCCGTAACATTAATGTTTTCCGGTCCGTTCGGCGTTTCTTCGACAAAATTCTGCGAGCCGTAGTGTCCGGCGAAATCGGCCACCAGTCCAACCCAGGGCAGAAGTTTTCCTTCGAACGAGGCCTCCCATCCGTTCAAGTTCGCTCGCGACGTGTTCAAGTCAAAAGTGGACGAATTTGTATTCTCGTACGAGTATCCGAAGAATACATTTCCGCTCGGGAGTTGAGCGTTCGCCAGTCCGGCGAACAAAAACAGCACAACACCAATGCATGCTTTAAACATCACATGATCTCCCTTCATGGCATCAATCAACCCTTATGAATCGAATAAGTTTTGGATGTATGCAGAAGAGATTCGGCCTGCCGCGAATTGGTTGATCAGGAAATGAAGAGCAGAGATCGCTCAGAAACGCCAGACAATTCCGGTCGATGCCCGGTAATCATTCTGCGTGGCGCTCAAGTAATGAGTGTGCATATAGTCACCCTGGAAGCGCCAGGAAAAATTCTTGAAGGGAAGTTTGTAATCCACGCCGCCACCGAAATCGAGGGCGAGCGGATTGTAGGTAAAACCGCTGGAGCTCAAATGCCGAACTCCGACCATGGCGTGGGCGAAGGGGCGCCACTTTCCCAGGTTCGTAGAGATACGGGGTCCACCAACCAGGTTGTATTGCGTGACCCCGGTGCGATAGAAACCACTTGCATCGATGACCAGTCCGAGGCGCGGAAAACGAGTGAAGGGAAGCGCCTCAAACGAGCCGTTCCATCCGCGATAACTCTGCTGGTTGATGACGTTGGTGAGCTGGCCGTAAGAAACGCCGGCGTAAACGTTGCCGTTGGGAAGGAGTCCGTTGAATTGTGCCGACATCGGAATCGAAAACAACATCAAGACAACAAATGCCAGCCCTGCGGCAGCAGACTTTGACACGAATTATTCCTCCCCGGCCGTCCGGCCGGCAAAAAATGCACTTTGGTCAACGAAATCCGTTAGATGCAGTGTACTGGATGCCCAAGATGTCCCGGTTTACAAAAATTGTCCAGTTGTGCCGGGATTGCGGGCTCGCAGGACAGACAAAAATTTACCAGATATTCATGGTGCCAAAACCAAACCACCCACGTCTATCTACTAGCATGCAACCTATGGACACGAATTGGCAAATATCGGAGCAGCCGGGAGTGGTGGCCGGCTTTGGAATGAACAAGGAGTTGAAGTTGAAACTCAGTCTGGAAACACGCAATCGCGGCGATGTCATCATCGTCCACTGCCAGGGCCGCATCGTCTATCGCGATGAGGCCGCTGCGCTGTCGCGGGTGGTCGGTACGGCCCTGCAACATGCGCGCAAGCTGGTACTCGACCTGAGTGGGGTCAGTTCGATGGATAGCGCGGGTATTGGAGAACTCGCTCTTCTGCAAAGCTGGGCCCAGGGGAAACATGTCACCTTCAAGTGTGCGGGAGCAAATTCGTTGGTGACCACTTTGCTTGAGCTGACGAATCTGGATTCGGTGCTGGAGGTGCATCCCACGGTGGATGCGGCGCTGGCGTCGTTCCAGGAAGAGCAGGTCTGCGCGGACTGCTGAAACGTTCTCGGTGAATTAGCGAAGGAGCAACGTTCGCGTTGCTCCTTTTTCTTTTTGTGCTGGATTAGGTTTCGCGCTGGAAGCGGTAGCGGCCTTTTCGTTCCAGGGCGACCGCTTCGACGACTTTCAAGAATGCGCGGGCGGCGTGCGACAGGTTGGCGTCTTTTCGATAGATCAGGCGTAGCTTGCGTTTGATCTGCAGTTCCCGCACTGGAATCCCGACCAGTTCCCCTCGAGCAATCTCGGTTTCCACGCTGATCTCCGGGACTAGGGCGACGCCTTGCCCCATGGCAACAAATTGCTTGATGGCCTGGAGAGTGGGCAGTTCGAGATCCATGTGGAGCGGCGTTTTATGCGTTTTGAAGAGTTGGATGACTTTCTCGCGATAGGGCGAGGAGACAATGTGAGCCACAAAGGACTCCGCGCCGAGTTGCCGAATGCTGACTTGCGAGGCGGAAGCAAGCGGATGCTTCGGCGGAACGACGAATACAAGTTCGTCGAGATATACGACAACCGAGTGGAGGCTGGGCTCCTGCGGCTCGTAGGAGAGCACCCCAAACTCCGCGCTGTAGCGCAGAACGTCGTCAGGAATGTGGCTCCCCAGCGCGCGCTCCACCTTGATCTTGATCATGGGATGCAGGCGGCGGAACTCCGCCAGTAGAGGGAGCAGATAGAGCACGGTGAATTCGTTGGCCGCGATGACCAGCTTGCCTTTCTGCAATTCGCGCAGTTCGGTGAGCGACTCGGCCGCTTCCCCGCGCAGGTTGATCAGCTTTTCGGCATATTCGAACAGCACCTTGCCGGCGTCGGTCAGCACGCCCTCGCGCGAGGAGCGGTCAAAGAGCGCCTCGCCGAGTTCGTCCTCGAGCTTGCGAATGGTCTGGCTTACCGCCGACTGGGTGCGAAAGAGTTTTTCGGCGGCGCGGGAGAAGCGGTGCTCGCGGGCGACCGCCAAAAACACTTCCAACTGGGACAGTTCCATGGGAGAACTCCTTAATCAAATCTCCGCAAGCCATTAGCAATACTTATTATACAATTGCAGCTAATGATTCATGAAGAATTATAAGTTTTGCTTCTAAGCCAGGCGCCCGTACCATAGAAGATCACGATTGTTTTGAGGGAGTTCCATGACCGCAGAGCGAGCCCGCATTACCGTTTTCGACACCACGCTTCGCGACGGCGAGCAGTCACCGGGTTGCAGCATGAACCAGCAAGAAAAGCTGCGTCTGGCTCACCAGCTTGATCGCCTGGGTGTGGATGTGATCGAGGCTGGCTTCCCCATCGCGTCCGATGGCGACTTTGAGTCGGTGAAGGCGATTGCCTCAGTGGTGCGGCGTCCGATTATCGCCGGGCTGGCGCGCGCTTGTCGCCCTGACATCGAGCGCGCCTGGGAGGCTTTGCAGCACGCGGCGCGTCCGCGGATTCACGTGTTTCTGGCAACCTCCGATATTCATTTGACCTACAAGCTGCGCATTACGAGGGATCAGTGTGTGGAACAGGCGCGGGAAGCGATCCGTCTCGCCAAATCGCTTTGTGAGGATGTGGAATTTTCGCCGGAAGATGCGACTCGAACGGATCCTGAATTTCTGTGCCGCGTGCTGGAGGCGGTCGTCGAGGAAGGAGCGACGACCCTGAATATCCCCGATACCGTTGGGTACACGATTCCGACCGAGTTTGCGGATCTGATCACGACCATCCGGCAGCGGGTCAAGGGAATCGAGAACGTAGTGATCTCGGCGCACTGCCACAACGATTTGGGTATGGCGGTCGCCAATGCACTGGCCGCAGTGAGTGCAGGAGCGCGGCAGGTCGAGTGCACGATCAATGGCATTGGCGAGCGCGCAGGCAATGCGTCGCTGGAAGAGATTGTGATGGCGATGCGGGTTCGCCCCGATCGCTTCGCTTTTGAGACAGGCGTGATTGGCGATCAAATTTTCCCGGCCAGCCAGATGTTGAGCGAGATCACCGGCGTTCCGGTGCAGCCGAACAAGGCCATCACGGGGCGCAATGCCTTTGCTCATGAGGCGGGCATTCATCAGGATGGCGTGCTGAAGAATCCGTTGACGTACGAGATCATGACACCGAAGTCGGTGGGCGTGCCTGATTCAAAGCTGGTATTGGGCAAGCATTCTGGGCGACATGCGCTCAGCATCCGGTGTGAACAGCTGGGATATCAGTTCGATCGGCGCGCGCTCGACGACATCTACCGGCGCTTTGTGCGGCTGGCGGACAAGATCAAGCACGTGGAAGATCACCACTTGCTCGAATTGATTCGCGACACCCATAAGCCGTCTGGGTCGGCGACGCCGCTCATTGAGAAGATTGTTCCGACACAGGCGGCTGTGGTAAACGCTCCTGCCGCGGAACTTGCGCCCGAACCTGCGCTGGAGCCAGTGAAGCCGTTTCCGGTGGGGCCGCAAACGAACGCGTTTGGCGTGCCGATCCCGGTTCACGGCGATGCTCACCACGAACAGACGCAGCAGGAAGACTACCTCTGGGGCGTGTAGCTCCAAGGGGGCAGCGATGGGTGACTCCAATCCAACGAGCGTCCATTTTGAAGGTAGTACGCCTATCTTGCGTGTCGAAAACATGCAGGCCAGCCTTCACTTTTATGTACATCTCTTAGGCTTCAAGAACGCCACATGGGGTAATGACGACTTTACCAGCGTGAATCGCGACGGCGCCGGAATCTACTTGTGCCGAGGCGGCCAGGGCGCTGGGCGAGCGTGGGTCTGGGTTGGCGTGGAAGATGCTGAGAAGTTACATCAGGAATGTAAGGCTCGCGGTGTGACGATCCGGCTTCCTCCGACCAATTACTCGTGGGCGCTAGAGATGCAGATTGAGGATCCCGACGGCAACGTGCTCCGCTTCGGATCAGACCCGGCGTGAAGCGCCGTTCATAGACATCGATCTGCGGTTCCTGTCTTTCGCGTTAGACTAAATCCCGCATGCTTCTGAAAATAGCGACTCTCCCTGGCGATGGCATTGGTCCGGAAGTAACCGATCAGGCCGTTCTCGTCTTGCGGGCCGTGGCTGAGGGCTTTGGCCATCAGCTTCAACTTCAAACCAAACCGATTGGCGGAGCAGCGCTGACGGTGGCCAACGATCCACTGCCCGCGGATACGATTCAAGCGTGTCTCGCTTCGTCGGCGGTGCTGCTGGGGGCGGTGGGAAGTCCGGCGTTCGATCACAACCCGGGGCATCTGCGTCCTGAGGCGGGATTGCTGCGCATACGGCGCGAGTTGGGAGCATATGCCAATTTACGTCCGGCAGTATTTTTTCCAGCGCTCGAGGATACTTCTCCGTTGCGGGCGGAAGTCGTGCGCGGAACCGACATCATGATCGTCCGCGAGTTACTGGGCGGAGCTTATTTTGGTCAACCTCGCTCCATCGAGGGTGCGCCGGGTGCGCGGGTTGCGATCAACACCATGAGATACGGGGAATCGGAGATCGAGCGGATCGCTCGCGTGGCGTTTGATTTGGCGATGAAGCGTCGGCGCAAGGTTCTTTCGGTCGACAAGGCCAACGTGCTGGAGTGTTCGCGATTGTGGAGGGAAGTGGTGACGCGCGTGGGCAAGGAATATCCCGAGGTGAAGCTGGGTCATCAGTACGTGGATTCGGCGGCCATGCTGTTGGTGCAGCGGCCTACGGATGTGGATGTGCTGCTGACGGAAAATATGTTTGGGGACATCTTGTCGGACCAGGCTGGCGGAGTTGTGGGCTCGCTTGGACTGCTGGCATCAGCGAGTGTAGGCGGGCCCGTGGGATTGTATGAGCCGGTGCATGGGTCGGCTCCCGACATCGCGGGAAAGGGAATTGCGAATCCGCTGGGTGCGATTCTGACGGTGGCGATGTTGTTGCGGCATTCTTTCCAACTGGAAAAAGAAGCGGCCTGCGTTGAAGAGGCAGTTTCGGCGGTGCTTTCGCAGGGCGCGCGCACTGCGGATCTGGCGGGAAAGACGCATACGGCGATTTCGACGGCGGAGATGGGGAGGCGGGTCGTGGAGGCCGTGAAAAGCCTATAGCCCGCTGTCATCTTGAACGCTGAAGGCCCCATGCAATTTGCCCGTGGCGGGGAAGTTGCATAGGTCCTTCGCGGCAAAGATCGCCACTCAGGATGACAACACTCTCAAGAGTGCGCGTACTTCAGTTAGCAACTTGAGGATTCGAAGCTAGGCTTGCGGGCCGCGCTGGCCGGGCGATGTTTTTGCGGGCTGAGTGGTCGGCGCGGGATCTCCGTCGTAACTTCCGGTCAAGTCATACCAGCGGATGCGCAGCATCTCCATGACCATGCGGGAGCCGTCGACCAGGGGGTTGATGCGAGTTCCGCCGCTGTGTCCCCAGGCGACGGGAACTTCCTGCACTTTGAATTTCAGCTTTCGGGCGAGGAAGAGAATTTCGGGATCGAATCCCCAGCGTTCGATTTTTTGCAGGGGAAAGATGGCTTGCACAGACGGCTGCTTAAAGGCTTTGAAGCCGCACTGCGTGTCTTTGAATTTCAGCCCGAGCGTGAGGCGCAGGATCAGGTTGAAGATTCGCCCGAAGAGTTGACGATGCAGAGGCTGGCGCTGTGTCTGGGTTTCCGAACGCAGCCAGCGCGATCCGATGGCGATGTCGGCACCTCGTTCCAGCGCTTGAAAAAGTTTGGGAGCTTCTTCGATGGGCGACGACAAGTCGGCGTCGCTGAACAAAACGATCCGGCCGCGGGCGTTCAACATTCCGTTGCGCACGCTGTATCCTTTGCCGTGATTGCCGGGATTTTCTACCAGGCGTAGTACCGGATCCTCCGCCGCAAAGCTTCGAACAATGTCCGCCGTGTTGTCTCGGGATCCATCGTTGACGACGATCACCTCGGCGTCCCATCCCTGCTGGTGGACGTAGCTCAGCACTTTTTCCAGCGTCGCCCCGAGCCGCGCGCTCTCGTTGTACGCCGGAATCACGATGCTGTAGGTGGGGTCCAAAGACAGTTCTCAATTCTCGGTTCTCAGTTCTCAGGCAGGACTGAAGTCTGCAAACTGGTCAGCTCGGGAAGCCCTATTGTACGTTGTGCTTTTGGGATTTCGGAAATCGGAAATCAGGAAGTACCACAGGGGCTGAAGCCCAATCCTGTTTGGCGTTTTACGGTACGACTAAAGCCGTACCCTTCCACAAAACCGCCCAGGAGTGAGAAGTGGGCACTGAGGAGTGAGAACCAGGCGCTGAGAAATAGGCGCTGAGAAATAGGCGCTGAGAAGTGAGTACTGACTACCGACTACTGCCCTCTCACGCGACCTGGCGCTTTTGCTCCAGCATGTAGAAATATTCCGTCACCAATTCTGCGTCCCACAGACCGCGAGCGGCCTCTTCCCGCATTGTTTGTGCGGCTTGGTCGTGCGTGAGCGCCGGTTTATAAGAACGGGCGGTGCGGAGTGCGTCATACACGTCCACCACTTGCAACACTCTCGGAAGTACCGGAATTTCTGATCCAACCAGGCCATCGGGATAACCTGAGCCATCGGAATGCTCGTGATGATGGCGGATGATGGGCAGCACCAGTCGGAGCGAATGCAGCGGCCGGCAAATGTTCTCGCCGGTCACGGGGTGGAGCTTCATGATGGCCCATTCCTCGGCCGTCAGATCGCTACCTTTTTTCAAAATTTCATCAGGCACGGCGATCTTGCCCAGGTCGTGCAGATAGCCGCCACGCTTAAGCGCGAGAACGGAATCTTCGTCCATTCCGAGGTGCCGGCCCATGTCTGCGGCGCGCATGGCCAGACGCTCGCAATGGCCCTCAGTATAGGGATCTCGGCCTTCGACGATCAGGCCCAAAGTGCACAAAACCGAATCAGCCGTCTCCAGTTCGTCGGTAAACTCTTTCAGGCGAAGCAGCGACTTCACGCGAGCGATCAGCTCTTCGGCGAGCACCGGCTTGTTCAGAAAATCATCGGCGCCGGCTTCGATGCCGCGCACTTTGTCACTGCTGTCGCTGAGTCCGGTGATGAGAACAAAAGGAATCAGCCGCGTGGCGGGGTTTTCCTTCAGGCCGCGGCAGAAGTCATATCCGGACTTCCCGGGCATCATCACGTCGGAGAGGATCAAGTCCGGCAGTTGCTTGCGAACCTCGGCCTCGGCCTGCTCAGCGTTCGAGGCGGTGGTCACGTCATAGCCGCGCATGGTGAGCAACTGGCTCATCAGGCCGGCGATGCTGGGTTGGTCGTCAACCACCAGGATTCGCGGGGGACGCCGTCGTGAGATCAGATCACCCATCTCTTGATAAGAAGCGGCTTTATTCTGCGAAGTTGTACGCGCATCCGGCCGCGACAGGGTGCGAGAAGGAGGCGAAACACTCATAATCAAACCGCTGATGAAAACAATCGATTCTACGCTTATTATCCGGATTCCGCCGGGACGGGGCCAGTTGTTTCTGGAACAGTACCACCATTCGTGAAACTTCGCCATTCCCACTTCGGGCTGTTACGCTTCGCGAACAGCACGAAATCCTTGATAAGACGCGAGCTCATGCCTAATCTCGGATTATGCGAGTGCCGCGTACTCAACTGGCGTACGTTGTTATTTGTGCAATGCTGCTCTCTGCCGCGGCCAGCGCGGCCACAAAGGTTCACGTCATTGCCTTCGGTAAATGGACTTCCGCGCAGTGGTTTCCTACCGGAACGGAAGAAAAGCCGCTGATCCTCAAAATTCGCCCTCTACTGGTGGACGGGCGCGTCAAGGAATACGTGGCCGGGCCTGCGCACGAAGTCACCGATCGTTTGTTTGTGGTGCGGCGCGCATTCCGCTTGAATGACAATCTTCCCGACGATCCCGCGCCGCGCTGGCAATGGCAACGTGGCGGCTGGCTGCTGGTAGACCGCGTGACCGGCAGGATTTCCCCGATCAATCTTCCGGAGTTCGACCCGTTCTACTCTGCGGGAAGTTGGTATCGCGATTATGTCGCGTACTGCGGAGTCTCTGACGACGGAAAGAAAACGTACGCGATCGTGGCGCAACTCAGCCGGCGCAAGCCGGTGTTGAAGAAGCCGCTGTCCAATGAGGGTGTGGCGGAGGATGCGGAACCGGACTCAGCTTGCCCGGCGCCGTCGTGGCAGCGAGCTCCGGTGCGAGTCACCTTTGAGCCCGGCGGAGACGCCAAGCAGACCTTCTCGATTCGCGGGCACGTGGTGGATTTGGTGAATGATGCCGAGGACGAAGAGTAAAGGAAATCACAATTTCAGATCGCAGATTTTAGATTGAAGATTGAAGAAACACCCAGTGAGTATCGAAATTCGCGCTTTAGAATATTCAACCTGCAATCTGAAATCTAAAAGCTGAAATTCCTTCTAGTCTCCGGCTGCTTCCACTGCTGGCAATTCTTCTGCGACCATCTTTTCTTTTACCTTGGCGCTGGTGACGAGGATGACCGAGAGCACCACAATAGCGCTACCCGCCAGGATGAAGCGGTCTACGCGCTCGTGCAAAATGAGCCAACCCAGAAACACGGCGACCACGGGATTCACATACGCGTAGGTGGAAACCTTAGGCGTAGGCACGTGCTCGAGGAGCCAGATGTAGGCGGTGTAGCCGATCCAGGAGCCACACACCACCAAATAGAATGTTGCTCCCAGGCTGCGCGCAGACCAGGTGGCGTGCGAGAGATCTCCGGCGAACAGCGCAAAGACAAAGTTTCCAACTCCCGCCGCGGTGACTTGCCAGCCGGTCGAGCTGAAGACGTCCATGCCCGACTGCCAGCGCTTCGAAAGCACCGAGCCGAGCGCCCAGGAGAACGATCCGGCGATCAGGCTGATCGACGCCCAAAATTCGCGATGTCCCAGGCTGCCCGATTGCAACTGTGGCCACACCAGCACGACCAATCCCACCATGCCCAGCGCTAGTCCAGCCTTGCCGCGTCCGGAGATGTGGTGATCACCCAGCAGCAATGAGTCGAGCACCAGAAACCATAGCGGCGTGATGGCAATGATCAGCGCGGAAAAGCCTGACGATACCGTGAGTTCCGCGTACGAGAGTGTGAGATTTCCACCCATCAATAGCAGCAGCCCCACGATCGCCGACAGCGCGATCTGCTTTGGAGAATAAAAAATCCTGCGACCGGTTGCGGCGCACACCGCCAACATGACGACGCCTGCAATGGAAAACCGCGTCGCGCACATGAGCGCGGGAGGAATGGTCTGGACCGCGATATCGATCGCCAGATACGTCGAGCCCCAGAACAGGTACACGAGTCCGAAGGCAAGAATCACCATCCACCGGCTTGGGCGCTGAGCGGAATGCATTGTCGTGAGTAACAGGGGGAATCTAAAAGATATCAGACGCTTTCGAGGAACACTTGGATTCTAAAGTTCGGAGGATGGTCCGCACAGCCGCGCAAGTGGGATACTCCCAGGGAGGGATAGGCAGAACCAGCGTATGGAAGACTTGGTGATCGATCGGGTTGCGGTTGCCCGTCGAGGCCGAAGGCTCGAATACTTCACCATCGGGTGGAATAGCCTCGAGGGTGTAGTCGCAATTGTTGCGGGTGCAGTCGCCGGCAGCATCTCTCTGGTCGGGTTCGGCATAGATAGTTTCATCGAGGTCACCTCTGGCGCGGCGTTGCTGTGGCGCATGAGCGTGGATGCGGATGTGGAGCGCCGTGAACGAAACGAACGGCTCGCATTGCGGACAGTGGGGCTCGGCTTCCTTGCGTTAGCGGCATACATAACGTACGAGTCGATTCGCGACTTGATGCGGCAGGAGGCTCCCGCACACAGTATTCCTGGCATCGTTCTGGCGTGCGTGTCGCTCGTCGTAATGCCGTTGCTCGCTCGTGCCAAACGAGAGGTCGGGACGTTACTGGGCAGCGCTGCCATGCATGCTGACGCGAAACAGACTGACTTTTGCATGTATTTGTCAGCCATTTTGCTGGGTGGATTGCTTCTGAATGTCTTGTTCGGTCTATGGTGGGCTGACCCGGCGGCGGCGCTGGTCATGACTCCGATCATTGCGAAGGAAGGACTCGAGGGAGTTCGTGGCGAGGCGTGTCACGATTGCGCAAAGTGAGTCTTTGCGACCGCATCTACCGGACGTAGCAATCTGGAATTCGCTGCCGCATGGGATTTGCCGGGCGACCGATGATGCATGACGTCCACGGCCAGGACCGCAGCCATCCCAGCCAGGAGCAGCAAAATCGCCCAAGGATTTCTCCACGAAAATCTCCCCGCCCACAACAATAGGCAACCTCCAACCAAGCTGATCGAGGCGCCTACGACGTCGACGACACTCAGTCCGTGAATTAAATGGGGGATGACGTGGATCAGGAAGACTCCGGCAACGAAGCAAGACAGGTAGTTGTACCACTTCATCTTTCACCTCTGCGCTGGTCGCGTCAGGCTAAATCGCCGGCTTGTTTCGTGCCAAGCCCTATTCGTCAGGGGCGGCTACTTTGATTTTTCGTATTCAGCCTTGGCCGTCTTAAGAACGGGAACGTCCGGATCAGCGTCTTTCCACAGCGCGAAGAAATCTTGATATGCGGCTTTCGCTTTTGGCGTATCGCCCAGAAGCGCATAAGCCCGGCCGAGCCCAAGCTTCGAAAGGGGAAGGAATGGGCTGGTGAGTTGAATTCCGCGGTGGTCGAGAATGTTTTGAAACTGAAGCGCTGCGTTCGCGCCGTCGCGCGAACGAAGATATGCTTCGCCGCGGACGTACGGGGCCATATAGGTTCCGAAGAGGCGCCGATCGGCGCCGAGATCGTAAGGTTTTGCGGCTTCGAGTGCCGTCACTGCCTGTGCCGGTTGATTGCGCTGCAGGTCAAGGATGGCACGCGCCGTGGGAATCTTCACATTAATGAGCAACGTGTCATAAGGAGATTCCTTGGCCAGGTCTGCGATCAGTTTCTCCGCTCGGGCCGTGTCCCCGACACGCGCATACACACGGGCGGCGTCGGCTTGTGAGTCCTCATTCTGGGAAAGGGCAATAGCTTCGTTCACCGCCTGGCGTGCTTCGGGAAGGAAGCCCGTCTCCGCATTGCAACCCGCCTTCGCGGCCAGTGCAAGTCCTGCCCACTCCTTGTAACCGCGAGACTGCGCAGCGTTGGTGGCGCGCGTATAGCTTTCGCGGGCCTTTTTTACTTTTCCCAGCGCACACTCACCCTGCGCCTGCAGGAGTAAGAAAATCGTTTCCTGTACCTTGCCGGTTGCCTGTGCGACCTCCGCCTGCAAGGCGGCGTCATCTCCCCGACGGAAAGCCTCCCAGTAGAGCATCATGTGGACAGACCAGGGATCGACTTTCGAGGCCACTGCCTGATCCGCCACTGCCTTGGCTTCGTCGAAGCGGTTCAGGTTTTCGTAAGCTGCTGCCAGGTTCTGGTAAGCGTAGGGATCCTTCGGATCGACTTTGAGAGCTTGGCTGGCCGCCGCGAGCGACTTTTCGTGCTGCCCCAGGTCTTGATTCACCAGCGCCAGGTTATCCAGCGGAACAGAGTCTCGGGGATAGGCCGCGCTCCACTGTTGGAGCGTGGCCACATCCTTGTCTTCCTCCCCCCGGAACGTCCCGTAATAGTGCGAAGAGATGTAGAACTTCTCCCGATCGCTGGCCCTGTCTTTCGTATCGAAAGCCCGTTGCAAATATTCATGGGCCAGCTTACTGTCGCCGGAATTGTTGTGGGCGACGCCGAGGGTGGCCAGAGCCATGGCAAAATTTGGATCAAGCTCGACCGCGCGTTTCAGGTGAGGAATGGCGGTTTCATCATCGAATTTCGAATGTGCCGCCTGCCCCAGACTGAATTCCTTCAGGGCCTCGAGCGAGGAAGTGGTCGCCGATTCCAGTGGGGTGGCAAATTTCTGCACCGAGCCGATCGACTCGCCCAACTTTCCGCGGAGCTTGGAGGCGGCTTGGTCCAGCGACTTCAGCACTTGTTCTTTGCTGTCGGCTTCGACTTGCTCGCTGCCGAGGGAGTCCCCGGTTTGGGCGTTTACGGCTTCGAGAGTGATCACATAATGGCTGCCCAAGCTTGAGATGGAGCCCGTCAGCATCGCTTTCACGCCTTCGCGCAAGCAGATTTCGTGGGCTACCTCTTTGGTGACGCGTTCGTCGGCAGGACGCCCCATGAACTTCAGTGCCTGCTGAATCCGGGATTCGGGGACAATGTTCAGATATGGCGACTGCTCGAGTTGCACGGCCAGCGCTTGTTTGAGCGTGCCATCAAAGACCGCGTCTCCGGTGGTGTTGACGAAGTCGGCGAGCAGGACACTGTCTTTTTCCGTGAGCTTCGACGTTTGCCGGGAGCGCACGAAGTAGACACCTGCAATCAGCAGTGCGAGCAGTACAACGGCAGCGGGCAACAGAATCTTCCACAGCTTTTTCGGCGGTACGATTGCACTCACCGCGGTGGGAGTTACTGCGGAGTGCGAAGAGGCTGAAGGCGCAGCTGTTGGGATCGCTACCGCCGATGGGCCCGAATCTCTGGCGACTGGCACCGAAGCGGAACTGTGGGCCGCTGCTCGTCCGCTCTCCGTGTCGCGCTTCAGGCGTTGCAGGTCGGCTCGAATGTCAGCGGCGCTCTGGTAGCGCAGGTTGCGGTCTTTTTCCAGAGCCTTGTTGATGATGTCTTCCAGCTTCGGAGGCAGGTCAGGATTCAGGCGGATCGGAGAAACCGGAGCGCGGTCGAGAATGGCCTGGAAGATGAGAGCCGATGTCTCACCACGAAACGGCAGCGTTCCGGTCGCCATCTCGTAGAGCACGACGCCGAAAGAAAACAAGTCGGTGCGCGGATCGAGTTCCTTCCCCTTCGCCTGCTCGGGCGACATATAGGCGACCGTGCCGAGAGTCGAGCCGGGACTGGTCAAGTGCTCTTCGACCATGACGGCGGTGGGCGCCGTAACGTCGGGCACTTGAGCCCCTGATTCGCGGGGGCCGGATTTCACTTTGGCGAGGCCGAAATCCAGAATCTTGGCGTGCTCGCGCTTGGTGACGAAAATGTTTGCAGGCTTGATGTCGCGATGAACAATGCCGCCAGCGTGGGCCGCGTCTAGCGCGTCGGCAATCTCGATGCCGAGGGAAAGGATGGTTTCCAATTCCATCGCGCGGCTGCCGATCAGGTGCTTCAGCGTGGCGCCGTCGAGGAACTCCATGACGAGGAAGGTGCGTCCCTCTTCTTCGCCGATGTCGTAGATAGTGCAGATGTTGGGATGATTCAGCGCGGACGCCGCCTTGGCTTCGCGTCGAAACCGTTCCAGCGCCTGGCGGTCTTGTGCGAGATCTTCGGGAAGGAACTTGAGAGCCACGAAGCGGCCGAGGCGAGTGTCCTCCGCCTTGTAGACCACGCCCATGCCCCCGCCACCGAGCTTTTCGATGATCCGGTAATGTGAAATGGTCTGATCGAGCAAGAGAAATGGCCCCGTTTGGGTCATGCCATGCTAAGGCCGAGGCGGCGGGAAGTCAAAGAAAGTTCACTTCGAGGATCGCCACCGAGCCACGGCGCGTTTGCAAGAACTCGTCCGAACGATGCGACGCTTGATGGTTTCCCCCTGCGGGTCGACGAGCCCTAAGGCTGGTTAGTCAATTAATGTCGACCCTGAATCGCCGTCCGTGGTATGCAAGCCGTGTTTTCAGTTCTAAAAACTGGTGGTGAGGCGCATAGCAACACTCCGCGACGGCCCGATGGCGTTGCCCGAGAAGAGACCTCCGAAGTCGATCACATCGAGGACGTCCGTCAAATTCTGGCCGTCGATCTGAAACTGCATCTTAAGACGCTCCGACTTGTAGACATCCACGCCGGCGGATGCATTGATCTGGAACGACGGATAGATGCGCCCGCGGTCAAAGTTGACTCGAGCGAGGACCTGAGGGCCATAGAGGGCAAGCGCTTCGGCTGGGTCGCCGCCGAACTCGAAAGGCAGGCCAGTACCGTATTGAATTCCGCCAGCAATCCAAAAACGGGGCTTGACCTGGTAGCGCAGGCGGCCGCGAATGGTGTTGCGCTGGTCCTGGGAGTCCGGGAAGTGACCGGTGAGTCGCGATTCGGCTTCGCTCGCATCATCCCCGAGAAAGAGGCCGCCGGTGACGGGGAACCAGGTGTTGCCGACTTCGTAGGAGTAGCTCAGGAATCCGGTAAAACGGCGCCATTCTGTGAGTTCCAACTTGGCTTCCGCGCCGTAGATGATGGCCTTCTCGAACGCAATCGGGAAGCTGATTGCGGTGTTATCGATCTGATCATCGTCTGCGTAGTTGTTTACGTTCCGCCGGAAGTAGTTGCCACTCAACCTCAGCTTTTCGCGGAACACCTTCGTGAAGCCCGCTTCGTAGTAATTCCCCTGGGAGGGCTCGACCGGCAAGCGGAAGAAATTGGTCGGGTCGATAGACTCAACGGTACTTGAACTGGAGAGCAGAATGTTTTCGGAGGAAGGAGTCTGAAAAACTCGGTCATAGGAAAAATGCAGGAGCAGGCCAGCAGATGGGATGTAACGCGAAACTGAAATTCGGGGGTCTAACGCCTGTCGGTTGAGCAAAAGCTGATAGTGGTCCCAGCGCAGGCCCGCACTGATGGTCCAGTTTTTTAGCCGGATCTGGTCCTGAACGAAAACGGACTGTTCGAGATCAGGGCGGTTTCCGGTGAAGCTAAAGTCGATGGGAGTGCCGTCATCATATTGGCTGGGGTCGGTGATGTGATAGCGGAAATTCTCGTTCAGAAATGTGTTGTCAGACTCGAATCCAAATTTCCACTCATTCCAGGCATGACTGATGGTGGCGCTTCCCTTAAAATAGACTTCGTTAAAAGAATTCTGCTGGAAGACCTCGATCGGGATGGACTGCTGGTTGGAATTGAACCCGTTCGCGTTGTTGCGCGCCATAACCCGGAAATCGCCGACCGAATTGGACGAGAAGGCGTGCTCGTAGGAGGCGATTCCCATCGTCTCAATGTTATCGGCCGTCTGCCGTTGGCCCGCCGCCTGCTGCACTTGTTCGTTGGGGAGTTCGTAGCGTGCCAGTTCGTGGCTCACGATAAATCGCAAGCGATCGTTCGGCGACAGGTCGCGTTCATAGGTGGACGAAAACACGCCCAGCGTCCCAGTATTCGAGTAGTTCTGCGGAACGACCGGATTCAGATAGTGGTCGGTCATGGCGCCGCTGGCGCTGGCGCCGAAAGTGTTCTTGCCCCACGCATATTGGCCGCGCGCGGCCGCTCCCGCAGAATCAAAGCTACCGCCGGAGAGAACGACCTGGCCGTGAAGGCCCGGCTGTGAATTCTGGAGAGTGTTCACTTCGATCACGCCTCCCATTTTGCGGCCATATTCCGCGGGGATGCCGGCTGTGTAGATGCTCAGCGATTGCAGGTCATCCGCATCCATCGGTGGGCCGAAGCTGGGCGAGCGATTGTCTGTGAGCGGGACGCCATCGACGACGAACTGAGTCTGATATTCGGAGCCGCGGGGGTGCAGGACGGCGTTGCCCTCGTAGAGCCATCCCGGCTGTGAGTTCACTAAGTCCTGCAGAGTTCTGCCCGGAACCGAAGTCAAGCGGTTTTGGATTTCGTCTGCGCCGACCGGGCTGACCGAACCGGCCTGATCGGGGTCGATCAGTGTATTTGCCGCGGTGACGGTCACGGATTCATTCACCGAAGGCAGCTTCAGTTGGATCGCATGGTCGGTTGGAACCGAGGAATGAATTTCTACCGTTTCGGCCACTCCGGCAAAGCCCGGCTGCTTGATGTCGAGCTGATAGATACCATAGGGCAGACGCTGCACAGCGAGATTGCCCTGGTCGTTGGTGGACAAAGTGGCTCGGTACTGATTCGCCTTGCTGGCGATCCGAACCGTGGTTTTCACCCCGCCGCCCGAGGGATCCGTCACCTTAAGGTGCAATTCTCCGTTGTTGACTTGAGCAAAAACTGAGACTGCGGAGAGGAAAAGAGCGGCGCCAAATACCTTCATCACCGCGAGGCCGCCGTTGTTAGGGTGCAATCCCGGATGGCTCAGGACCCCGCTGCGATGGTTGGAGTCAGGCAAACAGTCTTCCCCTTCACTTTGAAAATTCCATTTCCGGACATTTTGTTCAGCCTTTATTTTCAGTCCGTTCCAAGAAGTCGAGAAAGCGCGCAAGAAAACCCTGAACAGGAACAGGCAAGGAGGAATATACATTCTAGGAAGCAAGGCCTATGTCTCCCGCGGATTCGATTGACGGCCAGCCCTTCCCAAGCATCGCGGACGCGGCACGTTCCGGGGGGCCCTCGGCGATCGAGCAGGAGGTTATGGACCTGTTTGAGCAGTTTCGCACACCCCTGCTCCGGTACGCAGTTACTTTCGGCCTATCGGTGCATGACGCGGAAGAAGTGATCCAGGAGGTGTTCCTGTCGCTGTTCCGCCATCTTCAGCTGGGGAGGTCCCGGAAAAACCTTCGCGGTTGGATCTTTCGCGTCGCGCATAATTTGGCACTAAAACAGCTCTATGCAACGCAAAGATCGCGTGCGAAGACGGCCCCGGATTGGACGACTGCGGAAGAGCAGCTTGACCCATCGCCTAACCCCGAAGAACAGTTGTCGTTGGCTCAGAAGCGCTACCGGCTTCTGTCCGTTGTGGATGCGCTCCCGGCGGGGGATCAGCGGTGCCTGCGGCTGCGAGCGGAGGGTCTTCGCTACCGGGAAATAGCCACTGTTCTCGGGATGTCGCTGGGAGCCGTATCGCTGTCGCTGACACGATCGCTGGCACGGTTGATCCGTGCGGACGGGAGATAACGCCATGAACAAAGAACGTCATCTTTCAGACGAAGAGATGCTATTGGCGGCGGACGGCGAACTCTCAACGCACCGTGCCGCGCAGGTTCGCGCTCATCTAACGGAATGCTGGGGCTGTCGGGCTCGAATGGCGGAAATCGAAGGGACGATCGCCGATTTCACGCAAGCCCACCGGCAGACTCTGGATCCGCAATTGCCATCCATTACTGGACCACGTGCTAATTTGCGGGCGCGGCTCTCTGAACTGGCGTCCCACCCGTCGGCACGGACATGGCATTCGTTATTCCAGTTTTCCTGGCCCCTGCGCGCCGGAGTCGTTTGCATCGCATTGTTCGTAATCACGATTGTGGGCAAGATTCTCCTGGACCATTCTGTCTTCCACAGAACAATGTCGGGGGCTATTTCATTCGAGCGAGGAGCGGAACCTGACCCCAAGCTTACCCCAGGTGCAACCCGGAGAGTTGCGCTCAACGAAGTTTGTTCGATGGCTCATGAAGAAGTGGTGTCGCAGGTATCAACTCCATTGCGTCAAGAGGTATTCCAGGAGTACGGCATCTTGAATGCTCATCCTGATGACTATGAGGTTGACTATCTGATTGCTCCCGGCTTGGGAGGTGTGGAAGACATTCGGAATCTCTGGCCGGAACCTTCCACGTCCAAGACTTGGAATGCATACGTGAAGGACGCGCTAGAGGAACACCTTCACCGATTAGTGTGTTCTGGTGACCTCGATCTGTCGACGGCGCAACGTGACATCGCCACCGACTGGATTGCGGCGTATAAAAAGTATTTCCATACCAACAGACCTCTGTCGCTGCATTCGCGTCTCGACTGAACGCTCCTTCTCGGTTGCTTCCAGCTAACCGTGTGCCGCGTCAAGCAGAGTTGCCGCCGAGCCATCCATCGCCGGGCCGCCAATTAGATGCTTGAGCGTCGTGCCGTCAACGAACTCCATGACGAGGAAGGTGCGTCCGTCTTCTTCGCCGATGTCGTAGGCTGTTTGGGGTTCCAGACAATCTCGTAGCAACATACGATTTCCCATACCAGGAGCAGAACACGTCGCAATGCACACATATCTCGCAGTGCGAGAGAGTCGTGTTCCTTGGTGAATGGTCCCTCCTCAGCGGACTCTGAAGCGGACCAATCTGATTTGAATTCCCGATTCATATCCCCTCAGTTACGCTGATCCGCGATTCAAGGTATGGACTCGCGTAGAACAAGACCAGATGGACCGACGTGCAAATGAGTTTTTGTTTACGTTGGGAGTTGGCGGCGGAAATTAACTGCGTATTCTCAGTTCACAGCGTGGAGTTGTCAGTGATGTCCATCACACGCTGGAGCTTCTCCCACTCCCGTTCTGTAACACAACGAATCGAGGTTAGTGACGGAACATACTGAAAGCATTGGTTGAGTCCGAAAGTTGCGGAGTATTACAAGATTTTCACAGATGGTGCATCGCAGGTGGTGCAACTGATCTGCTTTCTTTCCCCGCCGCGTGAGAGAATTGCATCATGACACAGACCAGCCTGCCCCAGCCGCATGAGCAGCGCAAGGTTGAAGAACTGCTCGTGAGACTTTCGAAAGTAAAACCGATCTCTGCGAAACCAGCCCCGATTGTCCAGGGAATGCCTGCAATTCGGGCAGCTTGCACCGCAAACTCGCAAGTCTTCTTCTCGACCTAACGAATCGATGTATCCCACCGAGCCCACAGCTTAGTCTGTGGGCTTTTTGTTGGTTGGCGCAAAAGCTCCACCAGGGTCATTCACCGCGCATTGCCACGGAACAGGATTTCAGAAGGCTACTGCGGAACCTTATTCTCGCCCAATCTCGACGTCTTGAAGGCGCAGCAGGCGCATGGAATTCCCCGAGGAACGACAAAAAGTTTCGTTCCTCGGAGCGGCTGGCGATAGTTACTTGCGATATCGCCGCAAAAATATCAACCAGTGAAGGCGAAGCAGTCGGTGTCAGGAATGCCGACGCGTTGTCACTGAGATTTCGGGGACACTGATTTCTCCTAGTGAGTTTGGTTGAAGCCGGTCAGTATGCGCGACTTGGCGCGAAACATGTGATAACTCTCAAAAGCAACATCGTTCAGCATCGTCGCATAGGGTCCATACGTTCTAAAGGTTTCATCCCATTCCGCTAGAGGTGTGACGGATCTTCCCCTCGAAATGGAGACGCTCCTTACAGGGCAGATGTAGGTCTTCCCTCCGATCTCGACCGGGCCATATTCGATCATGATGTCGGACCGGACAAGTGGTGTGGTTGATTTCAGGTCCGCCACCAGTTCCAGGCGAAGGATGGCTCCGCTCGCGGGATCGATCGCGATCTCCCCGTGATACCCGACGGTCTCTTCGAAGGAAATGTTTCCGTCTCCGTCTGGAAGGCAACAGGCGCCCACTTGATAACGCGATCTCTCCGCTGGAATTTCGTAGCGAAATACCGTATGACGTCCGCCCGCACCAACTTCCCAGTGGCTCCAGGCCAAACCACTGGCAATGGCATCGGTTACAGCGCCGAGAAGGGGTCCGAACACACCATAGGTGACTAAATGCCCGTCTTCCCCTTTGTCCTTTTTCCTTTTCGCTCCGCCCGAATCGACCACCTCTTTGCCGTTGCGGTAGAGCACTGTTGCTTTGGAGTTGGCCGCGACGCGCAGTGGCCGATATTCGACCGGGGCACTTGCCTCAAGGTATTGGGGAGTTTCCTGATAGCGAACCGTAGTCCGCGTCGCATAGACGTCCGGCAACTGGTGAATCGTTTTATTCAGGTAGTCGACGGCTAGCGAGATCATGCTTCTCTGTGCACCTTCGTCGGGCGAAACGTCGGCAGGGACCTCGGCTGGCGGAGGATCTAGAAACGACGAAAGATCGGCAAGAGCAACCAGCGCCTCTCGTGCCTTTTTGCCGCGCAATCTCGCGATCCAGGACGAAAGTTTTGTGGAGCTCAGCCGCTCAGTCAGTACTAGATCAGAAAGTTGCCGTGCCAACTCTGCGTCCGACTCTCTGCCGGCCACTTCCAACATCTGCTCCAACTGTTCAACCGTAACGCGTCTGATCGCAAGATTTGGCTGGTCGGAATAGTACGGTTGATCGTAGTACCCGGTGTTGGTGCGGACAGTCAAACCCGTTAGGCCGACTTGCAGCTGCAGGCTGTGATACTCGGCAGGGTGATCCGCATGAGAAGGGTCGAACGATAGCGTATAGAAAGTGCGGGCCTCTTGAATACAGTTATCGATCTTACTGACTAAGTCGTTACCCGGGCCCAGCACACGCCCCCCACTCTGCACGGCAAGTACCCTTCGATCCAGATTCTTGAGGCTTGCTTGCTGGACCGATTCCACCCCTTCCAGGAAATTCAAATAGAGGAGCGAGCGAGGATCAGGATCGGTTTGCCCCACCGAAAAGCTGTAGAGAGAAATGCGAGCTTCGCGCAGCAGCGTGGAAAACCAGTAGATCGTATTGAAGGTGACTTGCCTAGCTCGTGCGCGTTCCCTTCCTTGTACGCTGTCATAGTCCGGCAAGCTTTCAAAGTCCGCTCCGCTCCCAATACCCCACCCGGGTCCGACCCAGACCAGCAGCTTTCTGCCAGGCTTTCGCCTTTCAGCCGTGGCAATATCGCCGAGCGCCTTCAGGGCTTTCAAACCAGCAGGATCTTCGCGGCCTGAGTCGACAAACTCTCCCGTTCCGTTGCCCAAAAGCTGGCGACGGCGGATAAACACTAGTCTGTCGCTAGCGATTTCCGCGGCTAACGCGTTTCCATCGCCGGATGGCTGCGCTAGCGTCCAGAAGCCGATATCGGAGAGTCCGAAAACCGAAACGGGCTGCGCCAAATACCCGCCGTTCCGCCGCAGGAACCTCTCAACTTCCTCCCGTTCAAAGGCAGCCAGATCAAATGGCATCTTGACCGTATCAATGAACAGAATGACTGCAACCGGAGGGTCGGGCTTGGCGGAGATTCCATCGAACGCGTGAAAGGAAAGAATTTTCTGCGGCTGCTGGTTGTCCAGCAAAGTAAAGTCCCCGGGTCCGAGGCCGGGTATTGTCTTGCCTGAAGTGTCGGTCACCACGACATCGAGGTTGATGAGGCCCTGCGCCGCGTCCGACGCGGGCGGGGTAGTTTCTGTGGGTCCTTGGCCCTGAAAAGCAAGCGCTTTTCCAGGCTCCGCCGGGGGGCCCGCCCCAGAGGCAGTTTTTGCCCAAAGCGACGCCGCCAGACACAGGGCCAATGCGGGGATGAAGCGACTTGGATGGGACAGGCCCAATGATCCCAGCTGGAACCACATCACTTGAGCACCGAAGTCATGGCCGTTTCCTCTGATTCAGATTCTAGTCACAGTCCGGCTGAATTGGCCTTCAATTCTCTTGTGATCTGTCACGCCGGTTGACGGCGCTGAGGAATTCAAGTCTGGCGTGGCCGTGGCAGTGCATGATTGATCCCACCTTTTACTCATCGCCACAGAGCAAGAATTTCAATCAGAAGTTTTGACGTTGCCCACCCCGCGTTGTCCGCCCGTATGACCAATATTGATCAGTTTCGCGGGTTGGAATGTGACAGCATCCTAGTGGAATCTACAGAGGTGGATTATGACGCTGACCATCGTAGCGGTCATCTTCGGAGTTTTTGCTACCGGTCTGATCGCCCTCCTGATCTACAAGAGCACGCTCACGATGCACCGGGATGACCAATTGTTTCTGGATGACGCGAGTTCGCACATGCACGAGGAGCAGGCGGAATTGTTGGCCAAGGTGAACCGGCTTACCATCCCGATGCGCGTGTTCAGCATTGGGTCCGGAGTATTTCTGATGGCGCTCACCGCGATGTTGCTCTACCAGAAGCTGAACGCCGCACAGTAGCTTCGAAGGCAGGCGACTTGTGTCCCCTGCGGACATCATTGCAGCTGTCAGTGCGCAGCCTGCCCCTCCCAATTAGCCCAGGATCGCGTGAGTGATCCTCTGCCACCAGACCGGATTGACCCGCCATGCGTACACCGCGAGACTCTGGAGAACGATCATTGGGGGTAGCGCATAGAGATACACCTTGTGCACGCGCCCATCCACCACGCGATCGCGCACCATGCCGAGCGCGATCAGCACGTCCAAAATGGGGTAGAACAGGTTGTGGTTGAAGACGAACTCGAATCGGCCAACCGCAGCGTCCATGAGGTGGCAGCTCGCGATGAAGATCAGGCGCCGGTGGAATTCCGGCCTCTTCCTCCAGTAAATCGCGAGTGCAATGCACACGCCGAAGGCGATCATGTCGCAGAACGGAATCGACAGGAAGGCGTCTGTGCCCGGTTGGTGCAGCACTGCACCATCGAAGCGAGCCATCACGACCGCGATCATGAAGCCCAATCCCACCATCAACGTGGCCAGTCCGGCGCCAAACCATCCCAGAAACCGGTGTACGCCCACCTGCCGTACGCGCACCAGTGCCGACTGCGCGATGAAGAAGACTACCCAGGTTGAGAAGGCGGCACCATGCACCCATAAAAGCCACGGCCGTGGCGGGTTGGCATGGACAAGGTTGGCGTCGACGGTTCGGCTGAAGCCCCATACCACCAGCCCAGCCATCACCAGCGACATGCTTAGGTAGAAATACTGCGCCAGGAACGTCTTCAGTGGTTTCGTTGTACTTACTTCTTTGTTAATACGAGCAGCGATCGCTGCGTCTCCAATGGCCACGGAACTCTTCCCCCAGGAGCGCGCCGCCATTTCAAGTCTTCGACAGCGCGTCGGGGGGCAATTGTAACCAGTTTCTGGCGCAGAGCCTAGGACTTGTGGGAAATCGCGATTTCATCATTGACCAAGGGTTTCAAGAGTTACCGCTCCCAAAGTTGGATTTTCCGAAGAATGGCAGTTTGGGTTGGACGCAGGAACGCTGCTAGAACACTTGAGTTAAAATCCATGACCCATGACTCCTGCCGAACGCGAACGCATGAACCTGCTTTCGATGCTCATCCAGTGTGAACGGGACCACCATAAGTACCTCGAATACGTCAAGGAAATCAACGAACTCATGAGTCAGAAGGAAAAGCGGCTCGCAGAAGCGAGTGATGCTCGCCCGCTGCGCAACGCCGAGCCGAAGTGATTCTTCCCAAAACCGTCAATGAGGAGAGCAACTGTTGGCGGGTGTACCAAGGAGACGTTGAAGCTGATGAGTCAACGTGACAACAAAATTTCCTAATGAAACTCTTCTTAGCGCGGTTAAGAGGGGTTCGGACTTTGCGGAGTATCGCCTCTTTGTAGCAGCACCTTTGCAACGTAGCAGTCCTGATGCACGGGCCGCCCGTGTTCATCCACCTTACATCTTTCGAGCGATACACGATTGCCGCATATCCAGCAGATGTGGATCGGTTCTTGTTGGGATGCCACGGTCGCCCTCCAAACGAAAATCATCTAATTGCACAACTACGCCGAGAGCCGGTCGAGCGAAGGAATGTGTAAAAGACTCCCCACAGTATACTTCGCATCAGTACGGTGCCGTACATATTCTTAAACGTGCCCAACGTTCTAGGAATATTCTCTAACGGCTGTGTTAGACGATACGTGTTAATAAAGGAGGAGCAACTTCTTGCCATAGACTTTGGTCGGGCATCTGCATAATGTGAGGCGACCGACAATCCTAGTGCTCGCAATGAAATTGCGGCGAACAAGCGGAACAGCATAGGTAACACCAACCCGATACGGAATCGCAACCGCCGCAATCGAAAAAAAGTGTTCAATATTGACCATTTCTCGGACGCTGGATTGATTCATTATTCTCCGATGAAACCCACGCCAAAACAGGTTCTTGCTATTCGCTGCCCGACTTGCGGCGCGGCTCCCGGTCAGAAGTGCGAGCTTAGTACCGGCCTTCCCCGCTTTGAACCTCATCAGGCGCGGCGATTAGCAACGGGCGAATGAGTGGTTCCCTATGGCAGAATCGGAGAAAACGGCTAGCTGTTCATTGCCCCGGCGAGGCTGGCATGTTGTCGCCGACGAACTTGAAAATGAGTGCGACCGGGTTAGACGTGCTCAACTACTGGACGAACTCTTAGATAGCCTTTGGTTCTGCTCTTGACCTTCTTGTTGAGATTCCGCAGCAGAAGCCGTAGCCTGTCGCTTCGGCGATTATCCGCTATTTCTGCCGGGAGAGGTAAAGACCGAGCAGTTTCCATTTGAAGCTGAGGGATGTGAATACAAATGTGCTGTTGAGGTCACTACTTCCGTCTGCAGCGTGAAGACGGCCCATCAGGACGGAGGTTTCTTGAGCCGCGTTCACAGTACGTACATCCGAAGCATCCACCAGACAAGCAAAATCGCGACGATGGCGCCGGCGATGTGAACGACCCAATCGCCAGCGGTTTTAGGCTTCCCAAAATTGAACATGCCGCCATGGTAGCAGGCCCCGCGTAAGTGGCCTAACATCGCGATTTCACTCCAAGCCAGTCACTCGGCTCGATTCCTTCGCTGGCGGGACGAGTGACTACCTCCACTGCGCACTTTCTTCCGCGTTTTCGCCGAAGCTATCCGCGAGACAGCGGCATCTGGTTCGAACGATGAATTACCGAGTCGCAAACTCGATTCGCGAGTTCAATCGTGGTCTCGACCTGTAACAACGCCCCGGTGATTAGGGCTGCCAGCGGAAGCGAAATCGCTTTGCAGGTTTCCGGGTCGAGGAATACATTCACTGCTTTGAGGGAGGGCTCGTATGACATTTTGTTGCTCCTGAGAAAATATTGGTGAGGGCTGGCCTCATCTACTTGGATTCTCCGCAAGAGCACGCGTCGCGGCAATACGGTCGACTCCTAATTACGAAAGTACATGTCCGGTTGGGAGAATGTCGTGAACGACAGGTTCGCCGCTGGAGCTCGGAGTTGGACGCAAACGACTTTGAGGTCTGTAGAATTATTTCAAAGCCCAGGGGCGCTCAGGAGATTGACCAAGGGCTCGAATGATTGAATGGAGACAGCGATTTGCCGAATGAGTCACGCGCCACTAGAATGGCTGCCGCTTTACGTCAGTCTGTAAATCCGTTTCTCAATCAGGAGAAAAATGAAAACAAGAACCATTCTGTTGAATCTGGCCGTTTGCGTTTTTGCAGTGGCAGCGAGCTTTGCCGCCAATCCGAATATGGGTACGTGGAAACTGAATGAAGCCAAATCAAAACTCCCGGCGACGGCAGTGAAGAACAATACGGTGGTCTATGAAGCTGCCGGGGACAGCATCAAAGTCACGGTGGATGGCACCGACGCCGAGGGCAAACCAACGCACAACGAATGGACGGGCAAGTTCGACGGGAAAGATTATCCTCTGACCGGCGATCCGAGTGCAGACACACGGTCGTACAAGGTGGTGAACGACAACACGACCGATCTGACGAACAAGAAGGGTGGCAAGACCACGTTGAGTGGTCGGATCGTTGTGTCGGCCGACGGCAAGTCCCGCAGCGTCACCGTGAGCGGAACCGATTCGAAGGGGATGAAGGTTAAGTACACGGCGGTTTACGACAAGCAGTAGAAAGTTCTCTCCCCTTATCTGACGCAAGCTGGAATGCCCTTCCGCTTGATTCTGCAGCGGAGGGGCATTTTTGCTGAATACGCGCCAGACGAGGCGTCGCAGATGGCGCAAGGGCTTTTTTTGTAGAGCTTCGCGCCGACAGGGGCACTGTGCGAGCGCGTCGAGGCCTTAGTACGGCGTAGTTGTACGTACATATTAGTACATATGAATGGAGGTCAGCCCGACTTGTTGGATTCCGCCCCTCAGTCATCTTGCAGGATGGCCTTTCTTGAGCCGGGAACGGGCCTAGCAGGGACGATCGTTGCCTGGGTCAGGGCAGAGGTCATCCGGGAAGAGATGGGCGTTCTGGCGGGCTGGAAATGCGGTTTTACGAACTTTCAACAACTTAGACGAAGGTTCAACGACTTACGTGGCCGGCGCCGTAAAACTCTGGTCGAGCTTCGCTCGACGGACAGCCGATGCCTGCCCTGAGCTTGTCGAAGGGGCGACTGTCCCCACATTCAGTCTGCTGATTTCCAAATGAACCTGCTGACTTCGATTGGCACGATTCCGCCGAAGGTCTTATGACCTAAGGGTTACGCGGCGCATCTCTTTCGGATATAATGACTTAGTGATGTTGCCGGTTTGCGATGCTGCTGAAAAATCCCAATTCGCGTCTTTCGCAAGCGCATCTGCCCGAGTGCTGGCTGCACTGTCTCGTGTGCCCGCGGCGCTACCGGGCGAACCTGCCATCCCGCCTTCGTCCCAGCCTCTTCGGTAGCGACTAGTTATACCCTCCGCCTGATTCGCTTTGGCCTGCGTGTGTCCGAACCGGGACTCGCGTGTTCCAAGGTTGCATTCTGCTGACAACCGGCAGCCGACTACTGACGGCCGCTCACACGGAGGATTCCATGACTACGAAGACAATGACCGCCACTGCCGGTCCCAAGATCAAGACCGCCCTGCCCGGGCCTAACGCCAAGCGCGTGCTCGAGGGCGACCAGAAATATATTTCCCCGTCCTATACCCGTTCGTATCCGATGGTGGCCAAGAGCGGGCGCGGCATCGTGGTAACCGATGTCGACGGCAATGAGTTTTTTGATTTCTCCGCCGGCATTGCCGTGACCTCGACCGGACATTGCCACCCCGATGTGGTTGCCGCCATTCAGAAACAGGCCGGCGAACTCATTCACATGTCGGGCACCGATTTCTATTACGAGAGCATGGTGGACCTGGCGGCGCGGTTGTCGAAAATCGCGCCGATGCCTGGGCCGCATCGCATTTACTACGGAAACTCCGGGGCAGAAGCGATTGAGTGCGCGTTGAAGCTGGCGCGTTATCACACCAAGCGTCAGAACGTAATCGCATTCTTCGGCGCGTTCCACGGACGGACGATGGGTGCATTGTCGCTGACGGCGTCGAAGCCGCAACAGCGGCGGCGGTTTGCTCCGCTGGTGCCGGGCGTCACGCATGTGCGCTACCCGGATGTCTATCGTGGATGCGTGGGCGGCACGCAAGACGCTGACAACTTTGCGTTGGGCTGCGCACGCTTTATCGAAGAGAAACTGTTCAAGACCACGCTAGCCCCGGAAGAAGTGGCGGCGATCTTTGTCGAGCCGGTGCAGGGCGAGGGCGGGTATGTTGTGGCTCCGACGATCTTCATGCAGGAACTGCGGCGCATCTGCGATCGTCATGGCATCATGCTGGTGGTTGACGAGGTGCAGAGCGGCATTGGCCGCACGGGCAAGTGGTTCGCGGTCGAGCATACCGGCGTTGAGCCCGACATGGTCTGCATGGCGAAGGGCATCGCTTCGGGCATGCCTCTCGGGGTCACGATGACTCGCGCCGAGGTGATGGACTGGGTCCCGGGATCGCATGCGTCGACCTTCGGTGGCAACCCGGTGGCGATTGCCGCGGCGCTGGCTACGCTTGACGTGATCGAGAAAGAGCATCTGCTCGAGAACTCTTCCGGCGTGGGCAATCACATTCTGAAGCGCATGGCCGACTGGCCGAAGAAGCTGAAGCTGGTGGGCGATGTACGCGGCCGCGGTTTGATGATTGGCGTGGACATCGTGAAGGACAAGGTCACGAAGGAGTACGGCAACACCGAGCGCGACCGCATCGTTGAGATGGCGTTCGAGCGTGGCGTGCTGTTTCTGGGCTGTGGGCCGAGCTCGGTGCGCATCTGTCCGCCGCTGATCGTCACTAAAGAAGAAGCCGACGTTGCCGTGGATGTGCTGGAAGAATGCATCGCCGCGGTCGGCAAGAACGCGTAAGTCTGTAATAGCTGAGCTCACCACGGAGGCACGGAAACACGGAGAAAGATCATTGATTGATCGTTCTTCTCCGTGACTCTGTGCCTCCATGGTTTAAGAGCTTCCTCTTTCCCTATCCGGGAAGCATCCGCTGTCAATCGCCGTCGGGTGTGCGCCAAATCACATCCCGATCCACACTTCTCCCGGTAGTGTGAGTCATATCCGTCATGCTTCCTGCAGTTGTTACGCGATCGATCATTCATGGCTTGGATTGGGCGGCGCGGCGAGTGCTTCCGGCGGACCCTCGGCCGATGCATCAGCGCACCGGAACGCGCGGAGAAGAAGACGCTTACTTCCATCTGCGCAAGCTGGGCTATGTGATGGTGGCGCGCAATTTTCGATCGCCGCGTTGCCGGGGAGAGATCGACCTGATTGGGTGGGATGCGGATGTTGTTTGTTTTATTGAAGTTAAGACGCGGATGTCGCGCGATGTGAAGACTGCCGAAGCGGCGGTCGACCGGCACAAGCGCCGAGAGGTGGCCCAAGTAGCGCGAGAGTACCTGCGGCAGCTGCCACCAACGTGGCAGTGGAGATTCGATATTGTAAGCGTATACTATGCCAATCTTAGTTCCCGCCCGCAGATCGAAGTGTTTCGGAATGCTTCCTTGTCGGCGTAAGATATGAAGTTTGCGCAACCGTATGGAAAGGATTTAGTACTTGCCTGAACTAAGAAAAGATCCAATTGTCGGCCGCTGGGTGATTATTTCGACGGACCGGGCCAAACGCCCAACCGATTTTGTCCGCGAAAACATGAAGATCAAGGGCGGATTCTGCCCTTTTTGCTACGGAAACGAAACCAAGACACCTCCTGAAATTCAGGCCTACCGTCCGAATCCGAATGGAGGACCGCCTCCGCAACGCGATACGCCGGGATGGACCGTGCGCGTGGTGCCTAACAAGTTTCCGGCGCTTGGCATTGAAGGCACGCTGAACCGTCAGGCGGAGGGCATGTTCGACCGGATGAACGGGATCGGGGCGCACGAGGTCATCATTGAAACGCCCGACCACACGGCCAGCCTTGCGACACTGCCTCCGAAGCGTATTGAAGATGTGTTGTGGACGTTCCGCGATCGGATTCTCGATTTGAAGAAAGACCGGCGGTTCAAGTACATCCTGATTTTCAAGAATCACGGAGAAGCTGCGGGGGCGTCGCTGGAGCACGCACACTCGCAGTTGATTGCGCTTCCAATCCTGCCCATTAACGTGGTGCAGGAACTGGAAGGAGCCAAGCAGTATTTCCTGTACAAGGAGCGCTGCGTGTTCTGCGACATTATCCGGCAAGAGATGGACACCGGTACGCGGGTGGTCGCGGAGAATGAAAATTTCCTGACGCTGGCGCCGTATGCTCCCCGCTTTCCGTTCGAGACCTGGATTCTGCCCAAGCAGCATGAGTCGGCGTTTGAGAACTCGTCGTCGCACATGTTCGAGAACCTGGCTCGCGCCTTGAAGGACTTGCTGGGGCGCGCGGATCGGGTGCTCGACAATCCTCCTTACAACCTGGTGATCCATACGTCGCCGGCGCAGGATCCGACGAACGATCACTATCACTGGCACATTGAGTTCATGCCAAAGCTGACGAAGACAGCGGGATTTGAGTGGGGGACTGGTTTCTATATCAATCCGACGCCGCCGGAAGAAGCTGCGAAGTTCCTGCGTGAGGCCAATGTGGAAGAGCCTGCGCCCGTGACTGTCGGCTGAGTCGGTCAGATTGATCTGCGAAAAAAGAGGGCACGGTGCAAAGCCGTGCCCTTTCGCAATTGGGTTGGAGAGAGAAGGTCAATGATTCCTCATGGCCTTCATGAAACGAAGATAGGGGATAGGGCGTTGACTTTTGTCACAGGGTTGTAAAACTTTGGCGGGGAGATCAAGAACTTAACCACCGGGAGACACGGGGAACACAGAGGGCACGCGGGCCCCTCGATGCTCGCTCCATTCGTTGACGTCTGCTTGGCTTGATCACTAGTATGTGCGGTCTGAGGTTCCTCATGAGACGCTGCTTGCTCGCGCTGCTGTTGGGTGGATTTGTCTATGCCGCGCCCGCTCCTTCTACGCTGATCGCGAACGTGCCGAACCGAACGACCGTTAGCCTGAATGGCGCATGGAGAGCCATTGTGGATCCGTTCGACAACGGCAAGTCCGCCAAATTCTTTCTCAATCAAAAGCCGCAGAGCAAGAGCGATCGCGTGGAGTACAGCTTCGATGCTTCGCCTGTGTTGAATGTCCCGGGAGATTGGAATACGCAGCGCGAATCGTTGATGTTCTATGAGGGGCCGGTCTGGTACCGGCGGGAGTTCAGTTATCACAGGCGGGCAGATTCGCGCGTCTTTGTTTACTTTGGCGCGGCCAATTACCTTACGACCGTTTATCTGAATGGAGAAAAGCTTGGGGAGCACGAAGGCGGGTTCACTGCATTCAACTTTGAAGTGACCTCGACACTGCGGGAGGGTGAGAACTTTCTGGTGGTTGAGGTAATCAACGTCCGGCGCGCCGATGCTGTGCCTGCACTGAAGTTTGACTGGTGGAGCTATGGCGGGATTACACGCGATGTAATGCTGGTCGAGGTACCGACGGTCTTTGTGCAGGACTACTCGGTGCAGCTGGCGCGCGGCTCACAAAATGAAATTGCAGGCTGGGTGCAGTTGAACGGCGCGCAGTCGCCGGCCAAGGTTGCGGTAGAGATTCCGGAAGCTGGGGTTCACGAGACGGTTACGACCGATGCGGCGGGGCGAGCGAGCTTTTACGTGACAGCGAAACTGCAATTGTGGTCACCGGTGCATCCCAAGCTCTATGACGTCGTTGTCAAGAGTGGCGGCGATGTCGTCCACGATCAGATTGGATTTCGCACGATTGAGGTACAGGGCTCCAATATTTTGTTGAATGGCAAGCCGATCTTCTTACGCGGCATTTCGATGCACGAGGAGGCGCCGTTTCGCGATGGCCGGGCTTTCAGTCCGGAAGATGCGCAGACGCTGCTCGGTTGGGTGAAGGATTTGGGATGTAACTTCGTGCGTTTCGCGCACTATCCGCATAACGAGAATGAGATTCGGCTGGCGGATCGCATGGGGTTGATGGTGTGGTCGGAGATTCCAGTTTATTGGGATATTGACTGGTCGAATCTGGCGACGCTGGCCAACGCGGAGGCGCAGTTGCGCGATGAGATAGCGCGCGATCGTAACCGCGCGGCGATCATATTGTGGTCGGTGGCTAATGAAACTCCGGTAAAACCGGATCGGCTCACGTTCCTCACGAAGCTGGTGCAGGACGCGAAGGATTTTGATTCCACCCGGCTCACAACTTCGGCGATGAATCATGTGGATGAGACAGCGCCGAATGTGCGCACCTTGAGCGATCCGCTCGGCGACGTGGTGGACGTTCTCGGTCTGAATGAATACCTAGGCTGGTACTGGGGGCATCCGGAGGACGCCGACAAGATGCAATGGAAGTCCACCTGGAACAAGCCGCTGATCGTCAGCGAATTTGGCGGAGGCGCGCCGTACGGTCGTCATGGCGACACCGATGAGATCTGGACGGAGGAGTATCAGGACACCTTGTACAAGCACCAGTTGGGAATGATCGAGCGCATACCGAATCTGGCGGGGCTGACCCCGTGGGTGCTGATGGATTTTCGTTCTCCGGCGCGCATGCTGCCGGGCGTGCAGGATTATCACAATCGCAAGGGAGTGATTTCGAATCGCGGGCAGAGGAAGATGGCGTTTTATACGCTGCAGAAGTTTTACAGAAAGATGGCGGAGGCGGGGAAGTAGAAGGGGTATCCAAGGGCGGCGGAGATCGAAATCGCTAGTGAATGAGTGAAATAGAGATGTTTCAACAGTCAAGAAGGCCTAGCGGAACTGCTTGCCTTCATCACACTCAATCACCACGCTGATGACATGACGTGAGTCGTCGATGTTGGTCTCCGGCACCATGGTGAAATTCAGATAGTGACGCTCTACGTAGGCGCTACGTATCCGCTCAAGCGCTTGCCGTATCCGCCGGGCTAAAGATATCACCCGACTCCACCTTAAACATCGAGTGAAGCTCTTCGGCAGAAAAGACGTGATTGCTCTTGAATGCGATCTGGCCAGTGCGATACATCGGCCCCGCCGCGATGTCGAATGTGATTACAAACTGATGAGTGCTCTCCTTGTCAGGCAGTTGCTCAACTGAGGGCTTAACCGTCGCCTTGAAGTAACCATTGTCTTGGAGACACAGGACTCGCACGCGTTCTACTAGATCATCCTGCCACTCCGGGCCTTCGTAGGTTCGAGACTTAAGGTCGGCAGCGCATTTACTCAGGTCCACGGCGTCCAGCTGAGTATCGCCGCTAAACCGGACATCGGCGAGATGGATTCCGGTTGCCATCTGAGCGGCGACAGACACCGTAGCCAACACAAGCATCGTGCCGAACAGGGCAGCCGTTCTCATGCTCGGAATTGTAACGCCGTTTGGCTTGCCAAGAACATAACTGGCGAAAGCAGGTGATTACACGTTTCGACCCTGCGCCGCAGCATTTTGAGTGGAATGAAGATTTTGCAACAACTGAACTACGTCCAAAACTGCCACCACTTTCGTGTTTGCGTCGAAGTGGGCTGTGCAGGGCCATTCGTCTTGATGCGGCTGCGAAGCTCTTGAACCTCGGCGGGTATCTCCTCAACCAATTCTGGCGATTCCGCGATTTCGGCGACACGACTGACCTGCTCAAGCCGATCAGCCGCAAGGGCCAAATGGCGATCAAGGTCGTGAACAGGCCAGACATAATTGCGGCCTAAGAAAAGTAGAACACTCGCCGCTGCTCGAATTTCATCGTGAGAGTTCTCCACTTCCAGCTTGAGCGTGTCCTCGACATGTTTGGCGAGCTTCGTTTTCTCGAATAACTCAGCAAACCAATCTGCGGCTGCGTCATTGTCCCACGGCAATCTATCCCATGTGCCCATGACCTATTCCTCTCGATAGCTTCCGTTGGCTCACGATCTTAAACCCGGACTGACGAAAACAGGCGGTCACACTCAGAACCCCTCCGCGGCGCTCAGTGAGTGATATCGCGAT
>Ga0207693_10000083_pt1 | contig 84611 bp, 81 predicted proteins | sample LARL81metaG_FD_184347 | JGI IMG/M metagenome (GOLD analysis project Ga0207693, IMG submission 184347) | Corn, switchgrass and miscanthus rhizosphere microbial communities from Kellogg Biological Station, Michigan, USA - LAR L8-1 metaG... | ecosystem: Host-associated > Plants > Roots >...
AGGTACTGCTGGTGATAGTCCTCGGCGTAAAAGAACTCCGGTGCGTCACGGATCTCGGTCGTGATCGTGCCGCGGCCGGCGGCCGTAAGGCGTGCCTGATAGGAGCGCTTGGATTCCTCGGCCGCCGCGCGCTGCTCGGCATCCGTCACGTAGATCGCCGATCGGTACTGCGTGCCGACATCATTTCCCTGGCGCATGCCCTGCGTCGGGTCGTGCGACTCCCAGAACACCTTGAGCAGATCCTCGTAGTCGGTCTTTGCGGGGTCGTAGATCACCCTGACGACCTCGGTGTGTCCGGTCTCGCCCGTGCACACTTCCTGGTAAGTCGGGTTGGGTGTGAAGCCGCCCGCGTACCCCACCGCGGTGGAGTACACGCCGGGCAGTTCCCAGAACAGCCGCTCAGCGCCCCAGAAGCAGCCCAGCGCGAACACCGCCTCGCGCATCCCGGCCGGGAACGGCGGCACGATGCGGTGACCATTCACGAAATGGGTCGGCGGCACCGTGAGCGGCGTGCTGCGCCCCGGCAGGGCTTCGTCCCGGGCCGGCAGCGTCGACTTCTTGCGGAACAGCGCCATGGCGGATCTCCTTCGAAGCGGTACATCAGTGTGGGGATGCCGGCGCCATGACTCAAGACGTACCGCCACAGACTCCTAAGTCATTGTCAATTCTGGCTTCGGCTTGCCGCGCCGCGGCGCGGCACCGTAAGCTTTCGCCGCTATGGCCATCAGTCAACCCCAGAACCTGCGCGCCCCGCCCGTCGAGCGGCTGCGGCCCTACGGCATCCGCATCAGCCTTCCGCCCGGGGATCCGTTTCGCAAGCTCCTGGGCCCGGAGTGGCAGCGCCTGCACTGGTACCCGTCCCCGCAGGAGCGGGATGCGGCGATGGCGGACATGAGCCGGCGTCACGAGTACTCGCGCTCCGAGGACAAGCCGGCCCTGGTATTCCAGAAGATCGAGAAACTGGCCGAGAGCCGCGGCCTCTGACAGCGCGTCCGCCGCCGAGGGCGACGTGACGCCGGAGAAAGCACCCGTGAGCCAAGCGCAGGATTATCCGTACGCGACCTACCTGGACGTGAAGTTCGCGCCCCTGAGCGTGGTCGACGTTCCCGGGCTCATCGCCCAGTGCCAGGAGCGCTGGTACAACCAGACCCTGTGCAAGGTGAACGACTCGGTGATCCGGCTCGGAGTGATGCAGGGGGAGTATCACTGGCACAAGCATGACCACGACGATGAATTCTTCTTCGTGCTCGAGGGTCGTTTCATCATCGATCTGGAGGGGCGCTCGGTCGAGTTGAAGCCACTGGAGGGCTTCGTGGTCCCCAGGGGCGTCGTGCACCGTACCCGCGCACCGCAGCGTGCCGTGATCCTGATGGCCGAAACCAGCGCGATCGTGCCGACCGGGGATGCTTAGCGCTTCGCAGGCACTGTCTCAGAAGGTGCGCCCGAGGAACAGGTAGAACGCCTGGCTGCCGTGCTCGTCGAAGCCGCTCGCCAGGTACACCGGACCCAGGAAGGTATCCAGGCCAAGGAAGATACTGGCGTCCTTGCGGGTGTTGGAGAAACTCGCCTCGCTGCGCGTCTGCCACACGTTGCCCGCCTCGAGTGAGAAGCCCAGATACGTCGGTACGTCAAGATACCCAGGGCCGCCGCGGCCGATCTGCCGGTAGTAGAGCACGCGCGCGATGCCGAAATTTGGCCCGGTGAGGGAGTCGGCACGCAGCCCGGAAAGATTCAGGAAGCCCCCGAGCGGGAACAACTGGTTGATGTTGGTGATCTGGGACTGCAGCGTAGTGCCGCCCGAGGCTGAGAACTGGAACGTGTCGCGGCCAAAGGAATAGGCGCCGATGTAGTTGAGCGTCACCTGGTCGGAAGTCGGCTGCATCCCGGCGATGTTGCGCACCCCGGTCCACTGCAGCGCCGCCTGCTGCCCGCGATGCGGGAAATTGATGTCATCGAGCCGATCGTAGGTGAAGCGCACGAAGTAGTTGGTCGTGTCGAAGGGTTGGGCGCTCAAGTCCGGCAGGTTCGGATCGTTCGGGTCGCCGATCTTGAGAGTGAAATGACCCTCCTCGCGCACCACGCCGGTGCGGATCTCACCCCAGTTGCCGAACTGGTGTCCGAAATCCAGGCCGAAGTTGAAGGTGTGGGCGCGGTACTCGGCGAGCAGGTTCTGGTCCGCATCGAGCACGTCCACGTCGCGCGACAGCGTCTGCACGTGCGGCATCACGAACCAGCCCGAGAACGGCGCCAGCGGCAGGAACAGCTCCGTGGATATCTGGGCGATGTTGCCGATCTGGAAGTCGGTGACCCACTCCCCGGCGTTGCGCGTGACGTCCGACACCACGAAGCGCACCGCGGCGTTGTAGGTCGAGTTGCCCTCGAAATCATCCTGCAGGCTGAGGCCAAAGCGCATGTAGTCCGTCCCCCAGGAGTTGGGGCGCGCCTCGATCGCCAGGCCGTAGCGGCTGTCGGTGCCGACCACGTGGTAGTCGAGGGTGTCGAGCCCGCCGCGGCCGTAGATCGCGGTCACGCGCCGCGCCACGGCATCCGGATCGAGCGGCTTGCCGATGACGCCCTCGAACAGGCGGTCGGCCGAGGGCACGTAGTGCTCGGACCCTGTCTGCACCTGCACGAAATCGATCACCGGCGGGGCCGCGGCGCGCGGCGCCTCGCGCTGCGCCAGGTAGGTCTGCATCTCCGCCTCGGGGACGGTGAGCGCGGCGAGCTGCGTGCCCTTGGCGAGCGCTGCGAGCTCGCCCGCCCCGATGCCACGCGCCACCCGACCGAAGTCGAACGAGGAGGCGTTGCCGAGTGCCGGCTGGATCAGAACGTCCTTGGGCGTGAGAGTGGCCAGCTGCGCCTGCGCATTGCGCCGGATGAGGATGGCGAGCATCTGGTTGGAGATCACCGGCACGCTGGTGAGTTCGTCCCGGGCCAGGAGCGGGAAGCCGACGTCCACCACGATGACGATGTCCACGCCCATGGCACGCGCGATGTCCACCGGCACGTTGTCCGCGATGCCACCGTCGACCAGTACTCGTCCCTCGCGCTCCACCGGTGAGAACACCCCGGGGGCGGAGAGACTGGCGCGCATGGCACTGGTGAGGTCCCCGGAGCCCATGACCACCGCGTCCCCGGTCTCGAGGTCGGTGGCGACGGCGCGAAACGGCGTGGGCAGCTGATCGAAGTCGCTGATGCGCGCCACCGGCAGCGTCAGGCGGCGCAGCGTCTCGATGAGGCGCTGCCCCTGGATCAGCCCGCGCGGCAACACCACGTGGCCGTCCTGCAGTCCGAGGGGAAACTTGACGAGGAAGGTCTCGTCCTCCTGCTTGCGCCTGAGCGTCAGGTCCTCGCGCGACGGGCGGTCGCGGAAGGCGTCCTGCCAGTTGATCGAGGTCATCAGCTTCTCGATCTGACGCGCGTTGAGACCGCTGGCGTACAGCCCGCCCACCACCGCGCCCATGCTGGTGCCGGCGATCGCATCGATCGGCACGTGCATGTCTTCGAGCACCTTGAGAACGCCGACGTGCGCGACCCCGCGGGCCCCGCCGCCGGAGAGCACCAGCCCGACGCGCGGCCGGTGCGGCGCGGCCGGGGCCGTACCGGGCAGTTCCGGGGGCGTCGGTGCGGCGGCGGCGGGCGGCGCGGCGAGCCACAGGGCGGCGAGGAGGAGACTCAGTACCCCGAGACGGGGCGTGACCGCCCGTGTAGAACTCACCGTGCGAAGAATAGCAGCATGCGGGCGCTGACGCGCTTTAGCTCGCGGGCAGTCGGCACGATCATCGATAATGCCCGCCATGATGGAATCCTCAGCCATGGCGCGGGTGCGCGCGCGCCGGGTGTGCGCCAGCGCCTTGATCGCGCTGCTGGCGCTGCCGGCCGCACACGCCCAGTCGCGGGGCGCGAGCGACTGGGGCTACTACGGCGGCGACAGCTTCGGGCGGCGCTTCTCGAGTCTGGACCAGATAAACCGCAGCAACGTCGTCCAACTGAAGCTCGCCTGGGTCTATCGCACCGGGGAGCTTGGCGCCGGGTTTGCACGCGCCCGCAAACTGACCTTCGAGGTTACGCCGGTGCTCGCCTACGGCTCGCTGTACCTCGAGACCGCCACCAACATCGTCATCGCGCTCGATGCGCAGACCGGCGTGCAGCGCTGGCGCTTTGATCCGCACGTGGATCGCGCGCGCCATTACTCGGAGGCCGCCGCCCGCGGGGTGAGCCTGTGGGAGGACTCCGAACGGCATCAGATGCCGCTGCGCTGCCTGCGGCGCGTGTTCACCGGCACGCTGGATGCACGCCTGCTGGCGCTGGATGCGGACACCGGGCTGCCCTGCGTGGGCTTTGGCAACAAGGGAGAGGTGAACCTGGCGGCGGGGATCCACATCCGCGACGGCGGCGCGTACCTGGTCACCTCGCCGCCGGCGATCTACGGCAACCTCGTCATCGTCGGCTCCGCGATCGGTGACAACCGCGCCGTCAGCGTCGAGCGTGGCGTGATCCGCGCGTTCGATGCCCGCAGCGGCGCCCTGGCATGGGCCTTCGACCCGCTCCCGGACTCTCCTGAGCATCCGGCGGTGGCTGACTGGCAGCTGGCGCAGGCCCTCAACGTCGGGGGCGGCAACGCCTGGGGCGTGATGAGCGTGGACGAGGAGCATGGCCTGGTGCTGATCCCCACCGGATCGGCCAGCCCGGACTACTACGGCGGGCTGCGCGTCGGGTCGGATCGCTTTGCCGATTCGCTGCTGGTGCTGGAGGCGCGCACCGGCAAGGTCGCCTGGCAGCAGCAGCTCGTGCACCACGACTTGTGGGACTACGATCTCGCCGCTCAGCCGGTGCTCGGGGACATCGAGGTGGGTGGGGCGCCGGTGCCGGCGGTGATCCAGGCGAGCAAGACCGGCATGCTGTACGTCTTTGAGCGCACCCACGGTCGCCCGCTCTTCCCGGTGACCGAGCGGCCGGTGCCCGCCAGCCGCGTCCCCGGTGAGCAGGCGGCGCGCACCCAGCCCTTCTCCGCGCTGCCGGCGCTGGTGCCGCAGGCGCCGGTGCGACCCGAGGACGCCTGGGGGATCACCTTTTGGGACCGCGGCAGGTGTCGCGCGCTCATCGCCAGCCTGCGCAACGAGGGCATCTTTTCCCCGCCGGACCTCGGCGGCACGCTGCTCACGCCTGGTTACCTCGGCGGCGTGAACTGGGGCGGCGTGGTGTTTGATGAGCAGCGCCAGCGCATCATCGCCGCCGTCAACAACCTGCCGATGGTGGTGACGCTGCTGACGCCGCAGGAACTGGAGTTCCAGACCGCCTCGGGCCGGTTTCCGCACGCGGAGTTCGGCCGCCAGAGCGGCGCGCCCTATGGCGTGCGCCGCGAGCCACTGCTCTCCCCTCTGGGTCTGCCGTGTACCCCGCCGCCGTGGGGGACGCTGGTAAGCATCGACCTGCGGCGCAACCGCATCGCCTGGCAGGTGCCGCTCGGCTCGACCGAGGGCCTCACGCCCTGGTTCCTGCCGGTGCGCGAGTTCGGCATGCCCAACATGGGCGGCCCGATCGCCACCGCCGGCGACCTGGTGTTCGTCGGCGCCGCCATCGACAGCTACCTGCGCGCCTTTGACATCGAAACCGGGCGCGAATTGTGGAAATTCAAGCTGCCCGCCGGCGGCCAGGCGACTCCCATGACCTACCGCGCGGGCCCCGAGCAGCGCCAGTACATCCTCATCAGCGCCGGTGGCCACGGGCCCCTCGGCACCCCGCGCGGCGACTACGTCATGGCCTTCGCGCTGCCGAAGGCCGCCGCGAAAAACTAGCTTTCCCGGAGACCGAGCAACATGTCGATCCTGATCATCTCGCTGCTCATCCAGGTGGCCTTCATCATCCACGTTATCAAGACGGGGCGTAACTTCCTGTGGATCTGGGTGCTGATCATCCCCGGCATCGCCGTGCCGGGCATCATCGCCTACATCGCCATCGAGATCATTCCGGGGCTGATGAAGAGCCGCACGGCGCAGCGCACCGCGCGCGGCTTCAAGAAGGCCCTCGATCCGGGCCGCGACCTGCGTCGCTACGAGAACGAGGCGCGCCTGGGCGCCAACGTCGCGAGCCGGCAGCGCTACGCCGAGGAACTCGTGCGCCACGGACGTTACGAGGATGCCATCGGGCAATACCGGCAGGCGCTCACCGGCCTCTACGAGCACGACCCGAACCTCATGCTCGGGCTCGCCCAGGCGCAGTTCGGCAAGGGCGACGCCGCGGCGGCGCGTGCCACGCTCGATGATCTCATCCGCCTCAATCCCGACTTTCGCTCACCCGCCGGCCACCTGCTGTACGCGCGTGCGCTCGAGGCGGAGGGCAATGTGGGCAAGGCGCTGGAGGAGTACCGCGTCGTGGCCGGTTCCTTCCCCGGTGCCGAGGCCGCGGTGCGCTACGCCCAGCTGCTGCAGGCGCAGGGCCGGCGCGAGGAGGCGCAGAAAGTGGCGCAGGAACTGCTGCAGCAGGCGCGCATCGCCCCCGGGCACTACCGGCGCGCGCAGCGCGAGTGGCTCGAGGCCGCTGAGCGCCTGGTGTAGCGCCCCGCGCCCGATAAGGCCGCGGCAAGGAGCGTCAGCACCAGCGTGCTCGGGTCGAAGACCCCGCCGCCGCCACCGCCGCTGCTGTTGCCACTGGGAGTATTGGGCGGCGGCGCCGAGGCATCGAACACCACCCTCGTCAGGCAGGCGCTGCCCCCCGCCGTGGCGGGCGCCGAGGAGGTCGCGCGCGTCGCGGTGATGACGACCGGCGCGGTATCGGTGCGGCCGGCGTCATCGGTGACGGTCAGCAGCAGCTGGTAGCTGGCCGGGGCCGCGGGGGCTGGGATGCTCGCGTGCGCCGTGTCGGCGTTCTGGATCGCCGGCCCGTTGGCCGGCTCGGCCAGCGTCCACTGGTAGCCGACGATCTTGGCCCCGCAGGCGGCCGCGCTGCCGCTGCCATCGAGCGCAACCGCGGCCCCCGCGTGCACGATGCCCGGCACTGACACCGCGGCGATCGGCCGCAGGGCCTGCAGCACGGCCCCGTGTGCGTTTGCCATGCCGGCGCCGCAGGTGTCGGTGGTACACACGCACTCGTTGGTCTGCAGGTCGGTCGCGCTCGCCGGGATGTGGCAGGCCGCCAGGCCGGCGGGAGCGGGGAAAGGCGTGCTCGCTCCCAGCTGCAGGCGAGCAATGAGCTGGCCGGCGGTGAGGTTGCCGTTCACCGCGAGCATGAGTCCGGCGATTCCCGCGACGATCGGCGCGGAAAAACTGGTACCGACGTTGATGTTGAACTGGTCGGTGTAGGTGTTCTGCGCGGGGCTCGTGGTGCCGGTGTTGGAGGTGGTTTCGATGGAAAACAGGCACGGTTGACCCGCCCCGGTGTTGACGCAGTTGCCGGCCGGGGCGCTGAGCGCGACCTCCGGTCCCAGGCTGCTGAAGCCCACCTTGGTGCCCACGTGCCGCAGGCCCGCGACCGCAGCCACGCCGGCGCAGTTGGCCGGCACGTCCACCGGGCCGCCCTCGTTGCCGGCCGAGACCACGACCAGCACGCCTTCGCTCACGAGCTCGTCGACGATCTGCTGGTAACTTTGCGGACAGGCATCGCCCGGGGGCGCACCCAGACTCATGTTGATGATCCGCGCCGGATAGGGATTGTCCGGCACGCCGTCGACATGATTGCCGGCCGCCCAGGCCATGGCGGCGATGATGTCGGAGTCGTAACCGCCGCACTTGCCGAGCACGCGCACCGGCAGGATCCAGCCGCTCCAGGCAACGCCTGCGATACCGACGCCGTTGTTGGTGATGGCCCCGAGAATGCCGGCGACGCGGGTGCCGTGCCAGGAGCTGTTGGCCTTGTCGCACTTGGCGAACAGCGCGTTCTTCATGTCCGCCGCCGACACCCAGTCGCCCGGGTCGGAGGCGTCCGCGTCGCGCCCGCCACCGTCGTTGGTGGTGAGAAAATTGCCCTGCGAATCCGCGCCGATCATGTCGTAGCCGGGCAGCAGGCGGTTGGCGGTGGCACTGCGCAGGTCCGGGTGGTCAAAGCGCACCCCGGTATCGAGCTCGGCGATCACGACCCCGTCGCTGCCGGTCGTGAGGTCCCAGGCTTCCACGGCGTCGATCGCCGCCGGCTGCGTGTTCTGCAGGTACCACTGCCCGGCGAACAAGGGATCATCGGGCAGCGCCTGTGCGTAGCGGCGCTGGTCCTCCTCGGCATACTCCACCTGCGGGTCCGCGCGCAGGCGTGCCAGCGCTTGCGCGGCGCTCGCTCCCTCAACGCGCAGCAGCTGGATGCCGGCGACGATGTGGCGTGTATCGAGCACGCGCAACCCGGCGCGGCTCGCAACGCCGCTCAGCTCCCCGCCCGTGGCGCGCATTTTCACCAGGTAGCGCCCCGCCGGGACGCTCGCGGCAGCCGCGGCCTGCTGCGCCACGGCCGAAACTGGCAGCAGCGCGACGAGGAGCACACCGAGGCCCCGGGAAGGCAAGCCGAAGAAACGCATACGCAACGATACCGCAAGCCCCCCGCGGCAGCCCCGATCTAGCTCGCAGAGGGTGATGCGGTTCGCGTTCCGCGCGGGAGCTGCTGCGTGATGCAGTGGATATTGCCGCCGCCGACGAGGATCTCACGCGCCGCAACCCCGACCACGCGCCGGCCCGGGAACAGGCGTTTCAGGCGCTGCGCCGCCGCCTTATCGGTGCGCGCATCGAGCAGCGGCATCACCACGCCGCCATTGGCGATGTAGAAATTGACGTAACTTGCCGCCAGCCGTTCGCCGGCCTTGCGCGCTTTGGTGCCCTCGCGCGGTTCCAGGCCCGCGGCCTCCTTCGCCGAGAACTTCAGCGGCCCGGGCATCGGCAGCCGCGTCACCTTCAGGCGCCGGCCCCGGGCGTCGCGCGCTGCGCGCAGCCGCTCCCAGGCATCCAGGGAGACCGCGTACTGCGGATCACGACGGCGCTCGGTCCAGTTGAGGCACACCTCCCCCGGGCGCACGAAGCAGGCGAGGTTGTCGACGTGCCCGTCGGTCTCATCATTGACCACGCCCTTGCCGAGCCAGATGACGCAACTCACGTTGAGGTACACACCCAGCAGGCGCTCGATGTCCTCGCGTCCGAGCTCGGGGTTGCGGTTGGGGTTGAGCAGGCTCTCCTCGGTCACCAGGGCCGTGCCCTGCCCGTCGACGTGGATCGCCCCGCCCTCGTTCACCAGGGGTGCGCGATAGCGCGCCAGGCGCTCCACGTCCAGAACCTTGCGCGCCACGAGATCGTCCTGGTCCCAGGGGAAGTACAGTCCGCCGTGCAGGCCACCCCAGCCGTTGAAGCGCCAGTCGACACCGCGCACCGCGCCGCGACGGTTGACCACGCAGGTCGGGCCGACGTCGCGCATCCAGCAGTCATCGTGCGCCACCTCCAGCAGGCGCACCTTGGGGTCGAGGAGCGCCCGGGCGGCGGTGTAATGCGCGCTCGAGACTCCCATGGTGACCGGCTCGAACTGCGCGATGGCCGCGGCAACCTGCGCGAACGCGCGCTGCGCAGGGCGCGCGCTGTCGCGCCAGTTGTCGGGGCGCTCGGGCCACAGCATCCAGCAGCCCGCGTGCGGTTCAAATTCCCCGGGCATGCGGAAGCCGTCCGCGGCGGGGGTACTGTCAAGCGTGCGGGACATTCGTGCGCAGGCGGCTGTGCCTGAAACCGTAGAAGCCGTAGATCGCCATGCCGATCAGGGTCCACCAGAACAGGCGCTTCCAGGTGGCGTTGGACAGGAAGTACGTCAGGCCCAGGCACACCAGCGTGCCGAGCACGCAGGTCACCGGCGCCCACGGCACCCGGAACGGGCGGTATTCGTTCGGCCGCGTGTAGCGCAACACCAGTACTCCGGCGCACACGACTGCAAAGGCGAGCAGGATGCCGATAGAGATGAGGTCCGCCAGCACATCGAGCGGAAATACCCCGGCGATCAGGGCGGCGAACACTCCGGTCCACACGGTGGCCACGTGTGGGGTCTTGAAGCGCGGGTGGCAGCGGCTCATCGCCGCCGGCAGCAGTCCGTCGTCTGCCATCGACAGCAGGATGCGCGGCTGGCCGAGCAGCGAGGTGAGGATGACGGAGGTCATGCCGGCTATGACGCCGACCTTGACGAGCCAGGAGAGCCACGAGAGCTGCGGGTGCAGGTCGAGTGCGACGGCGACGGGTGCATCGACGTTCAGTTGCTGGAACGGAACCATCCCGGTGATGGTCGCGGCCATGGTGAGGTACAGCACGGTCGAGATGATCAGAGCACCGAGAATCCCGATCGGCAGGTCGCGCTGCGGATTGCGTGCCTCGAGCGCCGTGGTCGAGGCGGTATCGAAGCCCACGTAGGAGAAGAAGATGATCGCCGCGCCCTGCATGACGCCGCTCCAGCCGAAATGCCCGAAGGTGCCGGTATTGGGCGGGATGTAGGGGTGCCAGTTGGAGGTGTCGATGAACTTCAGGCCCGCGATCACGAAGATGATGATGATCGCCACCTTCAGGGACACCATCACCGTGTTGGCGCCGGCGGATTCGCGCACGCCAACATAGAGGACCGCGGTCATGGCGGCGACGATCAGGATGGCCGGTACGTTGATGATCGCGCCCGTGGCGACCAGGTGATCGTGCGCATCGGGCGCAAAGGGCGCGTTGACCAGAACCGCCGGCAGGTGGATGTGCGCGGCCGCGAGCAGGTTCACCACGTAGGCGGACCAGCTCACCGCGACCGCCGAGGCGGAGATGCCATACTCCAGCAGCAGGTTCCAGCCGATGAACCACGCCAGCGCCTCGCCCAGGGTCGCGTAGGTGTAGCTGTAGGCACTCCCGGGCACCGGCAGAAACGCGGCGAATTCCGAATAGCACAGTGCCGCCAGAGCGCAGCAGGAGGCGGCGATGAGCAACGACAGCGTGATCGCGGGCCCGCTGTGCAAAGCGGCGACGGTGCCGGTGAGCACGAAAATACCACTGCCGATGGTGGCGCCCAGACCGATGGCGATCAGGGCCCGCGCCCCCAGGGTCTGCTTGAGGCGGTTCTTGCCCGCGCTCTCGGTCAGGTCGATATGCCGTACCGCGCACATCTGCCGCAGCACCGATGGCCTGGCTGCCGCTGGTTCACTCTTATTGGCCGATGTCATACGCCCTTTCGCTGACCGTGCCGCCCCCGAGGCGTATTGGCGCGCCAGTCTCTCACAGGCACGGCCGGCTTTGGTACGCACCACGGCCCGCCGCGGCGCGTGTGCTAGCATTGCGCGCCCGGCGACGCCCGTTTCGCCGGCGATTCTCGAGGAGAGTCTCACATGACGACGGCCGCAAGCCCCAAGGCTACGCCCCCTGCTGGCGGCGCAAGAATCACGATCGCCAGTGGCAAGCTGGTAGTGCCCGCCAACCCGATCCTGCCCTTCATCGAGGGCGACGGTACCGGGCCGGACATCTGGCGCGCCTCGGTGCGCGTCATGGACGCCGCGGTCGCGAAAGCCTACGGCGGCAAACGCCGCATCCACTGGATGGAGGTCTACGCCGGCGAGAAGGCCAACAAACTCTTCAACACCTGGCTGCCCGAGGAAACCGTCGCCGCCTGCCGCGAGTACCTGGTGTCGATCAAGGGCCCACTCACCACGCCAGTGGGCGGCGGTATCCGCTCGCTCAACGTCGCGCTGCGCCAGATGCTTGACCTGTACGTGTGCCTGCGCCCGGTGCGCTGGTTCAAGGGCGTGCCCTCCCCCGTCAAGCACCCGGAAAAGGTCGACATGGTGATCTTCCGCGAGAACACCGAGGACATCTACGCCGGCATCGAGTTCGAGGCGGGCACCCCCGACAACGCCAAGTTCATGGAGCTGTTCCGCCAGGCCTTCCCGAAGGCCTACGCCAAGATCCGTTTCCCGGAAACCTCCGGCATCGGCATCAAGCCGGTCTCCAAGGACGGCTCGGAGCGACTCATCCGTGCCGCCATCGACTACGCGGTCACCAACAAGCGCAAGAGCCTGACGCTGGTACACAAGGGCAACATCCAGAAATTCACCGAAGGCGCCTTCCGCAACTGGGGCTACCAGCTCGCCGAGCGCGAGTTCGCCGACCAGGTCTATACCTGGGAGCAGTGGGAGCGCGCCAAGGCGGCCCAGGGCGAGCAGCAAGCCAACGCGCAGATGGATGCAGCGCGCCAGGCCGGACGCATCATCATCAAGGACGCCATCGCCGACATCACGCTGCAGCAGGTGCTTACCCGCCCGGACGAGTTTGACGTGATCGCCACCCTGAACCTCAACGGCGACTACCTCTCGGACGCGCTCGCCGCACAGGTGGGCGGTATCGGCATCGCGCCCGGTGGCAACATCAACTATCTGACCGGGCACGCCGTGTTCGAGGCGACGCACGGCACGGCGCCCAAGTACGCGAACCTCGACAAGGTCAATCCCGGCTCCGTCATCCTCAGCGGCGAGATGATGTTCCGTTATCTCGGCTGGACCGAAGCGGCGGACGCGATCATCAGCGCGATGGACCGGACCATCGGACAGAAGACGGTGACCTACGACTTCGCCCGCCTGATGCAGGGCGCCACCGAGGTCTCGACCAGCGCCTTCGCCGACGCGCTGATCCGGAACCTGTAGCGCCCATGCGGCGGCGGTGCAGCTGCGATACCGCCGCCAGCCACCGGCGCCGATGAGCGGCTACTCCGGCACGCCGCTGGCGCAGAAGCTCGGCCTTCGGGAAGGCAGCCGGCTGTTCGTGCACGGCGCGCCCGAGCACTACCAGCGCCTGCTCGCTCCGTGGCCGGCGCAGGCGCGCACGGTGCCGCGCATCGATGTGCGCACGGACCTCATTCACCTGTTCGCGCTGCGACGCGCCGCACTGCAGCGGCAACTGCGCGCGGCGCTCCAGCGCATGCGCCCCGATGCCTGCATCTGGGTCAGCTGGCCGAAGCGCTCTTCCGGGGTGCCGACCGAGCTTACCGAGGATGTCATTCGCGCAGTCGCGCTGCCCTTGAGCCTGGTGGACATCAAGGTTTGCGCACTCGATGACACCTGGTCGGGCCTGAAGCTCGTCATCCGCACCGGCGCCCGGCGCGCGCCGACGCGCGCGGCCGCGAAGCGCGCCCACGCAAGCCGATGACGGCGCGCGCGCACAAGGCAACGCTGCTGGAGTGGGTGCGCAAGATGCAGGCCATCGCGCAAAACGGCCTGGCGTTCACGCAGGACCCGTTCGACCGCGAGCGCTACCGGCAGCTGCAGGAACTGGCCGCGAGCGTGCTGCACACCGAGCTTCAGGTGCCGTTGGCTGACGCGCGCGAATGGTGGCAGGGCGAGTACGGCTACGCGACGCCCAAGGTCGATGTGCGCGGCGCGGTGTTTCAGGGCGGGCGCGTGCTGCTGGTGCGCGAACGCAGCGACGGACGCTGGACGCTGCCCGGGGGCTGGGTGGACGTTAACGATGCGCCCTCCGCCGCCGTCGAGCGCGAGGTACTCGAGGAGTCCGGCTTCAGCGCCCGGGCGGTGAAGCTGGCGGCGCTGGTGGACAAGAATCGCCATCCGCATCCCCCGGGGGTGCACCATATCTACAAGCTGCTGTTCCTGTGCGAACTCACCGGCGGCCGTGCGACGCCGAGCTCCGAGACCGACGCGGTGGAGTTCTTCGCGCTCGGCGCGCTGCCCGAGCTGTCCACCGGCCGCATCCTCAAGTCCCAGATCGAGCGTCTGTACCAGCACCAGCTCGATCGCAGCCTCCCCACCGACTTTGACTAGGAGCATGCCGCGCACATGAGCGGGTCGGCCGATGCGCGCGCGCCGAGCGCCCGCCAGTGCGCACAGCAGATTGTGGAGGCCTTCGCGCGCTACAACGCGGAATTCCGCGCCATCACGCGCCGCGCGCCGCTGCGCTTCGACAGCCGCGACTCGCGCGGCGGGCAGCGCGATGCCGTCGAGCGCATCGAGCTTTACGACCGCTTCGTGAACCAGACCATCGCGGAGCTGCGCCAGGCGCTCGGTGATGCGGCCACCGACCGGGTCCTGTGGCGCGACATTCACGTCGAGTTCGAACACCAGATCGCCAACCTCTCGGATCCGGAGTTCACCAAGACCTTCTTCAGCTCCATCAGCCGCCGGCTCTTCGGGACGATCGGGGTCGCGCCCGACATCGAGTTCGTGGCCGCGGACCTTGACCCGCTGGCAAACGTCCACTCCGCCGTGGGGACCAACACCTACGTCAACCACGGCTCGCTCATGCTGCTGTTCGAGGACCTGCTCGGGGACATCCGCTTCAGCTCGCAGTGGCGCGACCTCGACAAGAGCATCGCGCACGTGGCCGCCGAGGTGAGCAGTGCGCTGCAGACGCGCGGCGAACGCCGCGAGGTCGAAAAAGTGGAGGTTATCCGGCCCGTGTTCTACCAGATCTCGCGCGCCTACATCGTCGGACGCATCATCGGGCGGCGCTTCGTGCTGCCGCTGGTAATCGCGCTGAAGAACAGCGACGGCGGCGTGCTGGTGGATGCGGTGATGGTGTCCGAGGACGACATCAGCATCGTCTTCAGTTTCACGCGCTCCTACTTTCACGTCGACCTGGAGCGCGTCGCCGAGGCGGTCGTGTTCCTGAAGTCGATCATGCCGCGCAAGCCGGTCAGCGAGCTGTTCACGGTGCTGGGGCGCGCCAAGCAGGGCAAGACCGAGCGCTACCGCGAACTGATCCACCACCTCGAACACACCGCGGACCTGTTCGTGCAGGCCCCCGGGGAGCGCGGCCTGGTGATGGTGTGCTTCACCCTGCCCTCCTTCGACGTGGTCTTCAAGGTCATCCGCGACCGCTTCGCCTATCCCAAGACCGTGATTCGCGATGAGGTGCTGGCGAAGTACCGCCTGGTGTTCATCCACGACCGCGCCGGGCGGCTGGTTGATGCCCAGGAGTTCCGGCGCCTGCGCTTTCCGCGGGCGCGCTTCTCGGCCGAGCTGCTCGAGGAGCTCGAGCGCGAGACCGGCCAGACGGTGCACGGCGACGGTCCCGACCTGGTGTTCGATCACATGTACATCGAGCGGCGCATGACGCCGCTTAACCTGTATCTGCGCAGTGCGCCCCCGGCGGCGGCCGAGCAGGCGGTCCTCGACTACGGGCAGTGCATCCGCGATCTCGCCTACACCAACATCTTTCCCGGCGACCTGCTGCTGAAGAACTTCGGCGTCACCCGGCACGGTCGCGTCATCTTTTACGACTACGACGAGCTGTGCCAGGTCACCGACTGCACCTTCCGCGACCTGCCGCAGGCGACCAACGAGGAGGACGAGATGCGCGGGGAAGCGTGGTTTTACGTCGGTGAGAACGACGTGTTCCCGGAGACCTTCATCCGCTTCCTGGCATTCGATGACGCGCAGCGCGCGGCGCTGCTGCGCCTGCACGGGGAGATCCTCACGGCCGCGTTCTGGCGCGGCGTGCAGCAGCGCCTGCGCGAGGGCGAGTTCGTCGAGGTCCTGCCCTACCACCCGCACCGCGTGCGCGTGGCCAGCAGCCTGTAGCCCCCCTAGGAGGCCAGGCGCTCGCTGACGCCCGGCTGCAGCGGCAGCGCTGCGGGCCGCGGCGCCGCGGCCGGGGCGCCGAGGCTCGCCAGCACGCGATTGGCGCAGTTCCAGTCGACCAGGTCCTCGAGGAAGGCGCTGACATAGGCGGCGCGACGATTCTGGAAGTCCAGGTAGTACGCGTGCTCCCACAGGTCGAGCGCCAGCAGCGCCACGTCGCCGCGCACCAGCGGCGTTCCGGCGTTGCTGGTCGTGACGATGTGCAGCGCATCATGCCGCCACACCAGCCACAGCCAGCCGCTGCCGAAATGCGCATTGGCCGCTTCCTTGAACTCGCGCGCGAAGCCTTCGAAGGTGCCGAAGCAGCGACGGATGTGCTCGGCGACCGGGCCCTGGGGGCTGCCGCCGCCGCGCGCGCGCATCGAGCGCCAGTAGAGATCGTGGTTCCACACCTCCGCCGCCCAGCGGTGGATGTTGTGCTGTGCCGGATCGCGCGCCGTGACGCGGATGAGCTCGTCCAGCGGCAGCTCGGCAAGTTCGGTTTCGCGGATCAGCAACCGCAGTCGATCGAAGCACACGCGCTGGTGTCTCAGGAAGTGAAAGACCAGCGTATCGCGCGACATCACCGGCTCAAGGTCTGCGAAGTTATAGGGAATCGCCGGAGACTCGATGTTCATGCGGAATCCTTCCTGCAGTTCGAATCGCTGCAGGTACGACCCGCACGCGCGCGGCCTAGTTCCGCGCGGGCACACTTCTTCACACATCATTCACATCGCTTACCGGCGCGCCACTCGCAGTGGCGCGGGACGCGACACTTCGTTACGCCTGAAAGCGTGCCCGCTCAGGAGTGTGTTGCGTGTAAACCGCGCGCGAGGTCGGCGCGCAGGTCATCGAGGTCTTCGAGACCGATGGACAGCCGCACCGTCCCCTCGCTGATCGCGGAGATCCGCTGTTGCTCGGCGCTCAGATCGCGGCCGGCCAGCATCTGCGAGGTAACGATGAGCGACTCGGTCGAGCCCAGACTTACCGCGAGCGCGAACAGCTCCAGGGAATCCACCAGGCGCCGCGCCGCCCCAGCGCCGCCCTTGAGGTCGAAGCTCACGATGCTGCCGAAGTCCTGCATCTGGGCGGCCGCCAGCGCGTGTTGCGGATGAGTAGGCAGCCCGGGATAGTTAACCTGCGCCACCGCTTCGTGGCCGCCCAGGAAGGCGGCGATCGCGGCGGCGCTCTGGCACTGCGCCCGGTAGCGGGTGAAGTACGTCTTCATGCCGCGCAGGATGAGGAAGGCGGCGTGCGGATCGAGCGTCCCGCCCAGCACCCCGAAGTCCGTGCGCAGCGCCCGGATCAGCTCGGCGCGGCCAATCACGGCGCCTCCCATCACGTCGCCGGTCCCGGAGGCGTACTTGGTGAGGCTGTGCACGAACAGGTCGACCTCATAGCCGCCGTGCTGGTGGAAGCCCGCAAAGGTATTGTCCATGACGCTGAGCGCGCCGGCGGCGTGCGCCAGGCGCGTAAGCGCGGCGATGTCGGCGATCTTGGTGACCGGATTGGTGGGGCTCTCGAAGAACACCAGGCGCGTGGGCTGCGCGGCGAGCGCGCGCTCGGCACCGGGCAGATCCTCGATGGACAGCAGGGTGTGCCCGACGCCGAAACGGCCGAGCAGGCGGCGGATCAGGTAGCGCGTCGGATTGTAGGTCTCGATGAAGCACAGCACGTGATCGCCCTGCTTGGTGAGCGCGAGCAGCGTCTGCGCGATCGCCCCCGCACCGGAAGCGGTGACCAGGCAATCCGCGCGCCCCTGCAACTCCGCCAGCAGCAGCTCCAGCTGCCGCGTGGTGGGGTTGGAGCCACGCGTGTAGAAGAAACCGGGCCGCTCGCCGCGAAAGAAGCGCTCGGTGTCCTCCAGGGTCTCGAATTCGAACTTGACGGACTGGTAGATCGGGGCCACCAGCGGGCGGTTGCCCGGGGGCAGCTCCACCGCCGGCGGGTGATTGACCCGGGTAGTCTTTTTCATGAGCCGCTGAAGTCCACGCCGTTAGGGTTCCAGGGTAAAGCGGTCGGCGTCCAGGTGCGCCGGAAACCTCTCGCGGAACGCCGCCAGCGCCGTCGCGTCCAGCTCCACGGTGCTCACCCCGGCGGTCTCGCCGGGTGAACTCAGCGCCCGCCCGAGGAAGTCGATGGCCGCGCTGTCACCGGCGTAGGCAACGCCGGCGCCGTCCGCCCCGACCCGGTTGACGCCCACCACGTAAGCCTGATTCTCGATGGCCCGTGCCCGCAGCAGTTGCCGCCAGGCCTCGGCGCGCGCCGCCGGCCAGTTGGCGACGTACACCAGCACATCGTAGTCCAGATCCGGGCGGCGCCGGCTGAAGACCGGGAACCTCAGGTCGTAGCACACCAGCGGACAGATCCGCAGGCCGCGCCAGGGGGTGCTCCAGGCGCTGCGCCCTGGCGTGAAATGCTCGTGCTCGCGGCCCATGCGAAACAGGTGGCGTTTGTCGTAATGACGCACCTCGCCGCAGGGCAGCACGAACAGCAGCCGGTTGTAATACTTGCCGTCCTCGGCAGTGATCACGCTGCCGGTGATTGCCGCGTCCGTCCGTGCCGCCTGCGCCTGCATCCAGGTGACGGTCGGTCCGCCGGCGCGCTCTGCCAGGCGCTCGACTTCCATGCTGAAGCCGCTGGTGAAGGTCTCCGGCAGCACGATGAGATCGGTGCGCTGCGCGAGCGGGGTCAGCAGCGCGCTGAAGCGTTCGCGGTTGGCGGGCGGGTCGTGCCACGCGAGGGGCTCCTGCACGAGCGACACGCGCAAGGCACTCATCGCGGCGCACCGCGCAGGCGGGAGGCGAAGGCATTCAGGCGCACTGCCGCCTCATCGAGGGTGCTGTCCTTCTTGGCGATGCACAGCCGCACGAACGGCAGCGGCTGCGGGACCTCGTAGAACGGCGACAGGGGAATGCTGGCGACGCCGCCTTCCGTGAGCAGCCGCTCGGCAAACGCCAGATCATCCGCCGGGGCGAAGGCACTGAAGTCCAGCAGCTGAAAATAGGTGCCCTGTGCCGCGGGCAGCACGAAGCCGGAGCCCGCCAGCGCCCGGCGCAGGCGGTCGCGCTTGGACTGAAAGAAGGCCGCCAGCGCCCCGCCGCTGTCCGGCGCCGCGGCGAGGTAGGTCGCGATCGCGTGCTGCAGCGCGTTCGAGATGCTGAAGGTGTTGAACTGGTGCACTTTGCGCAGCTCCGCGGTGAGCTGCGGCGGCGCCACGCAGTAGCCGACCCGCATGCCGGTCGCGTGCAGCGTCTTGCCGAAGGAGAACACCGCGAAACTGCAGCGCGCCAGCTCCGGGTGCCGCAGCACCGAGTGATGGCTGGCGCCATCAAAGACCACGTGTTCGTAGACCTCATCGGAGAGTACCAGCGCGCCGCAATCACGGACCAGCGCCGCCAGTGCATCCAGGTCCGCCGCGCTGGCGGTGGTGCAGGCCGGATTGTGGGGGCTGTTGAACAGCACCAGCCGCGTGCGCGCCGTGACGAGCGTGCGCACCCGATCCCAGTCGTAGCGAAACCCCGGCTGGGTGAGTGGGACGCGCACGCAGCGGCCGCCGGCGAGCCGCACCGCCGGCTCATAGGAGTCGTAGGCCGGGTCAAACGCGATGACTTCGTCCCCGGCGCCGACCACGGCCTGGATGGCGGAGAAGATCGCCTCCGTCGCCCCAAGAGTGACGGTGATCTCGCTCTCCGGGTCGCGCATCACGGCATAGCAGGACTTAAGTTTCGCGGCAATGCGCTCGCGCAGCACCGCCAGCCCCTCCATCGGCGCGTACTGGTTGTGACCGGCGCGCATCGCCGCCGCCACGAACTCCGTCAGCCGCGGGTCGATGTCGTAGTCGGGGAACCCCTGGCCGAGATTGAGCGCATCGAGCTCGCGGGCGCGCCGCGACATGATCGTGAAGATCGTGGTGCCGACCTCGGGCAGCTTGCTCGGCACGCTCAGCCGCCCGCCTCGGCCGCCGCCAGCGCCGCGCCGATGACGCCCGCCTGGTTGCCGAATTGGGCGCGCCGCAGTTCGGCCGCTGAGCGCAGCAGGGGGGCGAATTCCGCGTAGCGCTCGCTCACCGCGCCCCCCAGGATGAACACGTCGGGCCAGAAGAGCCGCTGCATGGCGGCCAGGTACTCGTTGACCCGCTCGGCCCAGGCGGGGAATTCGAGCTTCTCCAGGGTGCGCACCTGCGCCGAGGCGCGCTTCTCCGCGTCCATGCCGCGCACTTCCAGGTGGCCGAGCTCGGTGTTCGGGAACAGCCGGCCGCCGCTGAATAGCGCGGTGCCGATGCCGGTTCCGAGCGTCACCATGATGACGGTGCCGTTGCAGCCACGGCCGGCGCCCCAGCGCATCTCCGCCAGTCCCGCCGCATCGGCATCATTGAGGAACACGGCCGGCACGCCGGTGGCGCGCGTGAGCAGCTGCTCGGCGGCCGCTCCGATCCAGGCGCTGTCGATGTTGGCCGCAGTGCAGGGCGAGCCGTTCTTGATCACGCTCGGAAACGCGACGCCGACGCGGCCGCCGCGGACCGCAGTCTGCGCCACCAGCCCCTGCAGCACCGCTATCACAGCCTCGGGCGTGGCCGGGCGCGGCGTGGGCATGGAGGTGAGTTCTCCCAGCAGCCGCCCGGCCGCGGTATCCACCAGCCCGGCCTTGATCGCCGAGCCGCCGACATCGATCCCGAGGCGTTGCGCCGCCATGCTGGTGAAGTTTACAGGTTCGCCGCAGCCGCCAGCTGCAGGTCCCGCAGGCGGCGCCGCTCGCGCTGGCGCATCCATACGGTCGAGATGGCGATCCCGGTGGCGACGATGATGACGAGGATGGTGGCCAGGGCGTTGATGTCCGGCGTCACCCCGAAACGCACCTTGGAGAAGATCACCATGGGCAGCGTACTGGAGCCCGGGCCGGCGACGAACTGGGTGATCACCAGGTCATCCCAGGAGAGGGTAAACGCCAGCAGCCAGCCGGAGGCAATCGCCGGCAGGATCAGCGGCAGCGTGATGCGGAAGAAAACCTTCAGCGGGCGCGCGCCGAGGTCCATGGCGGCTTCCTCGAGCGATTCGTCGAAGCCGGTGAGCCGCGACTGCACGACCACGGTGACGTAGGCCATGCAGAAGGTGATGTGTGCCAGTGCGATCGTGACCGCGCCCACCCCCCGCGGCCAGCCGATGAGCTGCCCCAGCGCGATGAACAGCAGCAGCAGCGACAGCCCGGTGATGACTTCCGGCATGACGATCGGAGCGGTGCACATCCCGGCCAGCAGCGTGCGCCCGCGGAAGGAGCCGAAGCGTGCCAGCGCCATGCCGGCCATGGTGCCCAGGATCACCGCCCCGGTGGCGGAAATGAGCGCAATGCGGATCGACAGCCAGGCGGCATTGAGGATCTGGCCATTGTGGATCAGGACGCTGTACCACTTGAGCGTCGGGGAGTTCGCCGCGTCCCAGACAGTTACCAGGCGCGAGTTGTTGAACGAAAACACGATCATCGAGAGGATCGGGACGTAGAGGAAGATCAGGCCCAGCACCAGGGCCACGCGTGAGAACAGTCCGCGTGACCTCACTTGCCTGCCTCCAGCTCACGGCGCTGGGCGCGCTGGAACAGCATGATCGGTATCACGAGCAGCAGCAGGATGAGGATGGCCACCGCGCTCGCCACCGGCCAGTCGCGGTTCTCGAAGAACTCATCCGAGAGCACGCGCCCGATCATCAGCTGGTCGGTGCGCCCTAGCAGCGTCGGGATCACGTACTCGCCCACGGCGGGGATGAACACCAGCAGCGAGCCTGCCAGGATGCCGGGCAGCGACTGCGGCAGCGTGATGCGCAGGAAGGCGCGGAGCGGCCGGGCGCCCAGGTCCGCCGCCGCCTCCAGCAGCGCCGGGTCGTGCTTCTCGAGGTTGGCATACAGCGGCAGGATCATGAACGGCAGGTAGGAGTACACGATCCCGATGTAGACCGCGAAGTCGGTCTGCAGCAGTGACAGCGGATGGTTGATCACTCCGAGGTACAGCAGCACGTTGTTGATCACGCCGTTGTTCTTCAGCAGCCCGATCCAGGCATACACGCGCAACAGGAAGGAGGTCCAGAACGGCAGCACGATCAGCATCAGCAGTACCGAGCGCGCCGACGGCGCGGCGTGCGCGATCGCGTATGCCATCGGATAACCGATGAGCAGGCAGCACAGCGTCGATACCGCTGCCACCTTGATCGAGTACAGGTAGGAGCTGACGTAGAGCGAATCGGTGAACAGGAATGAGTACGCCGACCAGTGCACCTGCAGCGTGGGCGAACCGTGGTGCCAGCTGAGAAGCGGCGTGTACGGCGGAATCGCGAGGCGCACCTCCGAGAAGGAGATGCGGAACACGATGATGAATGGAATGAGAAACAGCAGCAGCAGCCACAGCGTGGGAATCCCCGCGATGAGCCGCCTGCCGCCCGCCAAGGACAACCGCACGCTGCCGCCCTACTCGGTCAGCACGACGGGACTGGAGCCGTGCCACGTGAGCCAGACGTTCTCCTCGCGGGCGATCGGGCGCTCACCGCCGCGGCGGGTGTTGGGCAGCGTGACGCGCAGCATCTTCCCCGACTCGATCTGCACCAGGTAGATCGACAGGTCTCCCATGTAGGCGATCTCGCGCACCGTGCCGCGCACTACGTTTTCCCCCGCCCCCGCGGCCGGCGGGCGGCGGCTGATGCTGATCTTCTCCGGGCGTATCGCGGCCCAGACGGTGGCGCCGCGCGTGCAGCTCACCGTGCGCTCGGCACGCACGGTGCCGCCGAGTTCGGCGCACGTGACGCGCACGCCGTCCGGGCCCTCCTCGTTCACCTGGCCCTCGAACATGTTGACCGAGCCGATGAAGTCCGCCACGAAGCGGTTGGCCGGGGACTCGTAGATGTCCGAGGGCGAGCCTACCTGCACGATGCGGCCGTGGTTCATGACCCCCAGGCGGGTGCCGAGCGTCATCGCCTCCTCCTGGTCGTGGGTAACCACGATGAACGTCACCCCCAGGCGCTGCTGGATATTGATGAGCTCAAACTGGGTATGCTCGCGCAACTTCTTATCCAGGGCGGCCAGCGGCTCGTCGAGCAGCAGCAGTTTCGGCCGCTTCACCAGCGCGCGTGCCAGCGCGATGCGCTGGCGCTGGCCGCCGGAGAGCTGGTGCGGCTTGCGCGCGCCGAAACCACCCATCTTCACGATCTCCAGTATCTCCTCCACCTGGCGCCGGATGTCGGCGCGGCTCACGCCCTCCTGCTCGAGTCCGAACGCCACGTTTTTCTCGACGTTCATGTGCGGGAAGAGCGCGTAGGACTGGAACATCATGTTCACCGGGCGCTCGTAGGGCGGAATGGTGCTCATGTCCGCGCCATCGATGTACAGGGCGCCCGAAGTGGGTGTCTCGAAACCGGCCAGCATGCGCAGCAGCGTCGTCTTGCCCGAACCGGAGCCTCCCAGCAGGCAGAAGATCTCCCCGCGCCGGATGTCCAGCGAGACGTTGTCGACGGCCACAAAGTCGCCGAATTTCTTGGTGACGTTGAGGATGCGAACGTAGGCCGCCGGATCGGCAGCGGGGGCTGTCGCCGGGGCGGCCGGTTTGGTGATGCGGTGCGGGTCGGTGTTCATTTTCCGGTTTTCACTCGGGTCCACATGCGTGTCAGTAGTCGCTGGTAATCCGGTGGCCGCGGGCGCTCCGGCGTCAGGCGCGCGCGCACCTCCGGGGGCGGAAACACGCCCGGGTCGTTGCGCACCGACGGGTCGAGCGGCTGCAGCGCCGGGGAAACCGCGTTGGCGTACTTGATGAGATTGGAATTCTGCGCCGCAACCTCGGGGCGCAGCAGGTAGTCGATGAACAGGTGTGCGTTGCGCACGTGCGGCGCATCGGCCGGGATGGCGATGACGTCGTAGTTGACGATGGCGCCCTCGCGCGGGATCGAATAGATGATGTCGATCCCCTTGGCGGCCTCCTTGGCGCGGTCGTGAGCCTGCTTGATGTCGCCCGACCAGCCCATGACGAGGCAGATGTCGCCGTTGGCGAGGTTGTCGATGTAGCGCGAGGAGTCGATGTAGCGGATGTAGGGACGCACTGCCTTCAGCACCTGCTCGGCGGCCTTGAGGTCCTCGGGCGAGTTGCTGTTCGGGTTCCTGCCGATGTAGAGCAGCACCGTCGCCACCACCTCCGAGGGCGCATCGAGAACTGAGATCCCGCAGTCGGCAAACTTGGAGGCCACTGCCGGATCGAACACCATGCGCCAGCTGTCGAGCGGCGCATCGGGCATGCGGCGCTTGATCTCGGCGGCGTTGTAGCCCACCCCGGAGGTGATCCACATGTAGTCGACGCTGTACTGGTTGCCCGGATCGTAGAGCGCCTCGTCGCGCGCCACCGCCGGATCGACGTTCTTCAGGTTCGGCAGCAGCGACTTGTCGAGCTTCTGGTAGATCTCCGCCTGCAGCTGCCGCTCGAGGAAGGCGCCCGAGGGCACGACGATGTCGTAGTTGGTATGGCCGGTCAGGAGCTTGGTTTCGAGAATCTCGTTGGAATCAAAGACGTCGTAGTTGACGTGGATGCCGGTCTCGCGCTCGAAGTCGGCGATCACCGAGGGCTGGATGTAATCGGACCAGTTAAAGACGTTGAGTACCTTGTCAGTGCTTTGCGGCGCGCTCGTGTGTGCCGCCGGTCGCGCGCAGCCTGTGAGCAGGCCGAGCAGCGCGCCGAGAACGGCACTGAGGCAGATACGTCGGGGGGCGTGCGTCACGTCCTCTTCTTATATAACAAGCGGGCCTGCCCTGAGAAGGCAGCCCGCGCAACCGCTCAGCCGCTGCTACACGTTCAGCAGCAGATGCTCGCGCTCCCAGGAACTGATCACCTGCAGAAATACCTCGTGTTCGGCCTCCTTGACCAGCGTGTAGGCCTCAACGAAGGGCTCCGTCAGCAGTTTCACCAGCGGCTCCGAGGCACGCAGCGCCCGCAGCGCCTCATCCAGGGAGCGCGGCAGGCCAAAGGGCAGATCGTGCGCGCTGCCGACGATCGGATCGCTCGGCACGGTGCCTTCCACCATGCCGAGGTAGCCGCAGGCCAGGGAAGCCGCCAGGGCGATATAGGGGTTGGCATCCGCGCCACCCACGCGGTTCTCGACGCGGCGCGCCTGCGCATCCGACATCGGCACACGCAGGCCGGCGGTACGGTTGTCGTAGCCCCAGTGCACGTTGATCGGCGCCGAGAGGTAGCGCGTCAGGCGCCGGTACGAGTTCACGTTGGCGCACAGCAGCGCGAGCGCCGCCGGCAGGTACTTCTGCAGGCCGCCGATGTGGGCAAAGAACAGCGGCGAGGGCGTGCCATCGGGGTTGCTGAAGATGTTCTTGCGCGTCTTGATGTCCACCACGCTCTGGTGGATGTGCATGGCGCTGCCGGGCTCCTTCGCGTGCGGCTTTGCCATGAAGGTGGCGTACATCTTGTGCCGCAGCGCCGCCTCGCGCGCGGTGCGCTTGAAGAGGAACACCTGGTCTGCCAGATCCAGCGGCTGCCCGTGGATCAGGTTGATCTCCATCTGCGCCGGGCCGTCCTCGTGGATGAGGGTGTCGATCTCGATGTCCTGGTCCTCGCAGAACTGGTAGATGTCATCGAAGTACGGGTCGAATTCGTTGACCGCCGCGATGCTGTAGGACTGGCGGCCCGGCTCGGAACGCCCGGAGCGCCCCACCGGCGGCTTCAGTGGATAATCCGCGTCGCGATTCTGCTCGACCAGGTAGAACTCCAGCTCCGGGGCCACGATCGGCTCCCAGCCACGCTGCGCGTACAGCTCCACGATGTTGCGCAGTACGTGGCGCGGCGCCATCGACACCCGCCGCCCGTCCGAATAGAAGCAGTCGTGGATCACCTGCGCGGTGGGCTCGGCGGCCCAGGGCACGCGCCGCACGGTCTTGGGATCGGCCTTCAGCACGATGTCGATTTCCGCCGGGCTCATGGCAGTGCCCGTGTTCGAGGGGTAGTCGCCGGTCACCGTCTGCAGAAACACGCTCTCGGGCAGGCGCATGCCGCCGTCCTCGGCAAACTTCTCGGCCGGCATGATCTTGCCGCGCGCAATACCGGCCATATCCGGAATGATGGCCTCCACCTCGGAGATGCCATGATCACGGAAGAACTGCCGGATCTCACTCACCATACGTCACGCCTTTCACTTGCTCTGCGCGCGCTCGCGGCTCGCCTGCCCGAAGGCGGCAAACAGCGCGCGCGAAAATGGATTCGCCATTACCTTCCATTCCGGATGCCACTGCACGGCGACCGCGAAGCCGCGCGCGTCGCGCACCCGGAAGGCCTCGATGACCCCGTCCGGGGCGCGCGCTTCCACGGCGAGCTCGCTCCCCAGCCGCTCGATGCCCTGGTTGTGCAGCGAGTTCACCTGAATGCGCTCGGCGGGCGTGAGCGAGCGCAGCAGGCCGCCAGGCTCGAGCGTCACCTCGTGCGCGGGGCCGTACTGGACCTCCAGCGGCTGCGAGGTGTCGTCGCGGTGGTCCAGGTGGCCTGCCACCTCGTGCAGCTTCTGGTGCAGCGTGCCGCCGAAGGCGACGTTCATCTCCTGGAAGCCGCGGCAGATTCCGAAGATCGGCACCGACGCGCTCACCGCCTTGCGGATCAGGGGCAGGGTCGTGGCATCGCGCGCTGGATCGTGCAGCGTCCCCGGGTCGCTCGGCGGCCCCCGGTAGAGGTGCGGCTCGACGTTTGAGGGGCTGCCGGTGAAAAGCAGCCCGTCCAGGCGCTCGATGAGCTCGTCAAAGCCCAGTTCCTGCGCCAGGGAGGGAATGAACAGCGGCACGCCCCCGGCGGCATCCAGCACCGCGCGCGCGTACTTCTCCCCCACCATGTGGAATGGGTGATCACCGACCATGCGCCGGTCAGCGGGGATACCAATCAATGGGCGGCCGGGTGCCATGGCGGCTTGCTGCAGGGAGCAGTGTTTAATATCTTAAACAAACTGCCCCGAAGACTCTCCGAAGTACCCGGGTATTAGAGCACAGGTCGGGGGCAGAAGCCTCAGCTTGCGCTACCGGGCATAAGGGCGCTAAGGGCCCAAATAAGGGCCCCGTAGCCCGGCCCCGGTGGCCCCCGGCCATTTGCCGGCGCCCGGTCCGGCTCGCTATCCTCGCTCCGCGCGCCTGCAGGGCGTGAGAATATCCTAAACACCCGCAGCACCAGGGCAACCCTATGGGCCGGCTCGGCTACGTCACTTCCTACTACGCCGCCTCGGCGCAGCCTGCCGCGGAACGTCCGGCGCTGGAGGGTTCGCTCGAGGCCGATGTGTGCGTCGTGGGTGGTGGGATTGCCGGGTGCTCCGCCGCGCTGCATTTGGCCGAGCGCGGACTCAAGGTCACGCTGCTGGAGGACAACCGCATCGGCTGGGGCGCCTCGGGCCGCAGCGGCGCCCAGGCGATCCAGGGGGTCGCAGCCGGCCAGGCGAAGCTCGACCGCCTGATCGGGCCCGCGGCCGCGCGTGCCGTGTGGGACGTCTCGATCGAGGGCCTGACGCTGATGCGTCAGCTGATCCGGCGGTTCTCCATCGACTGCAACTGGGTCGACGGCTACATGCTCGCGGCGGTCAAGGAACGCCACGTGCGTGAGCTGCGCGCGGAGCTCACGGAGCTGCGCGATGACTACCACTACGGCAGCCTGCGCTACATGGCGCGCGAGGAGCTGCACGCGACGCTCGCGACCGAGCGCTACCTTGGCGCGCTCTACGACAGCAACAGTGGCCACCTGCACCCGCTCAACTACACCCTGGGACTCGCCGCGGCTGCCGAAACCCTGGGAGTGCAGATCTTCGAAGGCACGCGGGCCGTGTCCTTCGCCGCCTCGGCAGACTCGAAAGTGCGCATCACGACGGCGGCCGGCGAAGTCCGCGCCCGCCATCTGGTGCTGTGTGGCAACGTCTATCTTGGCGCCACGGCCCCGGCGCTGGCGCGCAAGATCATGGCGGTCGCCACCTACATCGTCGCCACCGAGCCCCTCGGCGAGGAAAGGGCGCGCGCGCTGATCAGCAACAATGCCGCGGTCAGTGACATGAACTGGGTGCTGGACTACTACCGCCGCTCCGCCGATCACCGCCTGCTGTTCGGCGGGCGCGTGAACTACTCGGGACTCAAGTCCTTCGATGCCCCGAGCGCGACGCGGGCGCGCATGCTGAACGTGTTCCCGCAGCTCAAGGATGTCCGCATCGAGTACGCCTGGGGAGGCGAGGTGGACATCACCCTGAACCGCGCCCCGCATTTCGGACGCCTCGCGCCGAACGTCTATTTCCTGCAGGGCTTCTCCGGCCACGGCATCGCGCTCACGGGCATCGCCGGCAAGCTCGTCGCCGAGGCCATCGGCGGCACGGCCGGGCGCTTCGATGTGTTCGCGCGCATCCCGCACGCGAACTTCCCGGGTGGCATGGCGCTGCGTCGCCCGGCCCTGGTGCTGGCGATGCTCTACTATCGGCTCAAGGATCTGCTCTAGCGCGGCGCGTTACCGGCCCGGATTCACCGTGCACCAGCATTTCACCTACCGCGAGCTCATTTTCGCGCTGTGGATCACCTGGTTCGGGTACTGGCTGATCTCTGCGGCGGCGACCAAGCCCACGCGCCAGCGCGAATCGCGCGCCTCGCGCCTCACCTATACCGTGCCGCTGCTCCTCGGTGTCTGGCTGATCGCGCGCCCGCGCGTCGGTTCCGGCTGGTTCTCGGTGCAGCTGCTGCCCGAGGCACGCTGGCGCTACCTGCTGGCGCTCGCCCTGCTGCTCGCGGGGCTGCTGCTCACCGTGTGGGCGCGCGTGCACCTCGGGCGCAACTGGAGCGGCACCGTGACGCTCAAGGAAGGGCACGAGCTCATCCGCTCAGGCCCCTACGCCTACGTGCGACACCCGATCTACACCGGGCTCTCGCTCGCCATGCTCGGGTGCGCGATCGCGTGTGGCGAGCCGCGCGCCCTCCTCGGCCTGGGGCTCGTCATCTGTTCGTTCCTCTACAAGCTGCGCCTCGAAGAGCGGTTCATGCGCCAGCTGTTCCCGGGACAGTACCAGCGCTACAGCGCCGAAGTGCCGGCGCTCGTCCCGTTCGCGCCGCCGCGGCGGCCGGCGCCGCCCTGAAAGAGCTCACAGGCCAAGCTGCTCGGTGAGCGAGCGGGTCGCGAGCCACGCGAGCAGCGCCGTCGCAAGGCTCACGCAGATCCAAAGCACATTCAAGGCGGTCAAGCGATCGTTGGGGTCATGGCCCGGGGCCTCGAGAGTATTGACGGCATTCGCCACGCGCTGGACCGGGAGCAGGAAGAACCCGGTGAGGAAGACCGCGAGCAGGTACGGCGCCGGCAGCTCGCCCATGAGGCTCGTGATGATCCAGCCCAGCGCGAGCCAGCCCGCCGGCAGGGGTGTGAGGCGATGCGCGGCGCCGTGAGCGGCGATGCGCTTGAACAGCGGGTAGCAGAAGAAGTAGACGAGCAGCGAACGGCCCACCGGCATGATCCGCGGGTGCTCGCGCTGTTTCTCGATCTGCCAGTGCCGGTAGAACCAGTAGAACTGGTAGAGGCTGAAGGTGAGGAGTGACATCACGAGGAGCTTGCGCTCCGAGACCGGGAAGAGCGCCGGCGCAGCCATTCCGGCCGGGGCGGCTGGCGTGCGCGCGACCGAGCTGGGGCCGGCCATGCGCTAGCGTGTGGCGCGCGGGGGCGCCGCGGGGCTGGGCTCAGCGATGTTGCAGCAGCTCGGCAATCTGCACCGCGTTCAGCGCTGCACCCTTGAGCAGCTGGTCGCCGGCCACGAAGAGCGCTATCGAGCGTCCGCCGGGGTCACTCAGGTCCTGGCGGATACGCCCCACCAGGATCGGGTCATTTCCGGTGGCATCTTTCGGCATCGGGAAGTAATTGCGCTCCGGATCATCGACCAGCTTCACGCCGGGGGCACTCTTGAGCAATTCGCGCACCTCGGACGGCGTGATGCAACGCTCGCACTCGAAGGTGATCGCCATGGCATGGGCCCGCAACACGGGCACCCGCACGCAGGTAGCCGAGACGCGAATGTCTGCATCGTCGAAGATCTTGCGGGTCTCCTGGATGACCTTCATCTCCTCCTCGTTGTAGCCGGTGGCCGGATCAATTTGCGTGTTGTGGCTGAAGAGGTTGAAGGCATAAGGGTGCGGCAGCACCTTGTTGTCGTAGCTGCGTCCCTCCAGATGCGCGCGCGTGGATTCGCGCAGCTCCTCCATGGCGGCGGCCCCGGCGCCGGATGCCGCCTGGTAGGTGGCCATCTGCAGGCGCGTGATGCGGTTTGCCTTGTGGATGGGCCACAGCGGCGTGATGGAGATGATCGCGCAGCAGTTGGGATTGGCGATGATGCCGTTGTGAGCGCGCATGGCCTGAGGGTTGATCTCCGGCACCACCAGCGGCACGCTCGCGTCCATGCGGAAGGCCGAGGAGTTGTCGACCACCGTCGCACCGGCACGTACGGCAAGCGGTGCGAAGCGCCGGGAGGTGCTGCTGCCGGCGGAGAACAGCGCGATGTCCACGCCCCGGAAGCTCGTCTCCGTCAGTTCGCGCACCGGCAGCGCGCTGCCCCGGAACGGCAGCGCCTTGCCGGCCGAGCGCACGGAGGCAAACAGCCGCAGTTCGGACAGCGGGAAGCGCCGCTGTTCCAGGCAGCGCATCAGTTCCAGACCCACCGCTCCGGTGGCCCCTACGATTGCCACCACCGGCCGTGAAACAGAAGGAAGCGCGGACATTGCAGTCATCTCCAGGTACACAAACGAAGAGGCCCCGTCGTCTTAGCGGCGGGGCCTCTGGATTCGGCGGCTGTTCGACGTACTTCAGCGCGCAGCAGCATCCTGAGGCCCGCGAACGGGCTTCTTCGGCGTCATCGTATGCGTCGTCATCGAGGCGGACATCGACTTGGACGCTACCGGAGCGAGGTGATGCTGTAAAGCGAGCCGGTCCCGGCGCGCCGCCGTTACTTCCTCGGCTGTCTTAACAGCAACGTAGCGGTTGCCTATCTGGATGTTGCCGGTTAATATGCAACCCGGAGGTTGCAATATGCCCAATCAGATCGAAAAGCGCATTGAACTGAAGGCCCCCGTATCGCGGGTGTGGCGGGCGATCAGCGACTACCGGGAATTCGGCACCTGGTTCAAGGTGAACATCGAGGCACCGTTCGTGGCCGGCCAGCCGGCCGAGGGCCAGATCACGCATCCGGGCTACGAGCACGTGCGCTGGAAAGCAGTCATCCAGAAGATCGAGCCGGAGAGGCTGTTCAGCTTCACCTGGCACCCCTATGCCATCGATCCCAAGGTCGACTACTCGGATGAGACGCCAACGCTGGTCGAGTTCCGGCTGGAAAAGACCGCGACCGGCACGCTGCTCATCGTCACCGAGTCCGGCTTCGACAAGGTCCCCGCTACGCGCCGCGCGGACGCGTTCCGCATGAACGACAGCGGCTGGGCGCAGCAGGTGAAGAACATTGAGGCCCATGTCACGCGCAACGCCTGAGGCCAACGCGGCGCGACGGCGGCACCATGCCGTCGTCTTCGCCGCGCTCGGCGATGAGACCCGCCTGTCGCTGGTGACCGCGCTCTCCGGCGGCGAGCCACGCTCGATCGCGCAGTTGACCGACGGCTCGCGCATGACGCGCCAGGCGATCACCAAGCACCTGCGGGTACTGGAGAACGTGGGCATCGTGCGCAGCGTGCGCTCGGGTCGCGAGAGCCTGTTCGAGTTCCACCCGGAGCCGCTGAACGAGCTCAGGGAATACCTTGCGCGCGTATCGGAACAGTGGGATCAGGTCCTGGCCAGACTCAAGTCACTGGTCGAGTCCTAACCGTGCCCGGGGCCGGCGCCTCGGGCACAATGGCGCTCCACAGGCACCCGCGCGCCTGGCCAAGGGGTCCCTCATGCGCTTTCGATCGGGCTGCCTCGTGCTCATGCTGGTCGCCGCGCCCGGCGAGGCCTCGGAACTACCCGATTACCCGTTCATCTTCGTTACCGGGCATGCGACCCAGAGCGTCGTTCCCGACGTTGCGAAGGTGAGCCTGACCGTCAGGGCACGCAATGCCAGCTCTGCTGCTGCCACCGAGATTGTGGGCGCACGCTCCCAGCAGGTCCTTGATCTGCTGCTGGCCAGTCAAATTGCCAGTACCGACATCGATGCCCACGACGTGAACAAGACGACGATTTTCGAGCCTGACTCGAATGGCGCGTCCGGCACGGCACGAGGTCCGCAAGTGGTGCGCTACGACGTGTCACGCTCATTCACATTCCTGGTGCACGAACTTGGCAGCTGGCCACAGCTCGGCACAAAGCTGCTGCAGATGGACAACGTGGAGGGCATCGATTGCAGGTTCGACCGCTCTGACCACAAGGGCATCCAGAGTGAACTCACCGCCGCCGCAGCGCAGGATGCCAAGCAGCACGCTGAATCCATGGCGGCCGCCTTCGGCCAGCACCTGGGTCCCGTGCAGGCGATCTCGCCGGAGTCGTTGCGCGAGCTCAGCTACAAGTTTCTCGACTCCCCTTCTTTCGCCGGCGGGCTGGGCGGACCGCGGGATATCGGGCCGCCAGGATCGCGCAAGTCAGTGATCCGGCTCCTGGTGCCCGCGACCATCCAATTCGAAGTTGATCTGAATGCGCTCTACCGGCTCGGCGACCGCTAGTCAGCCGCGCTGCCTGAGCTCGTAGCATCTGTGGATGCGCGGGTTACGCTCAAAGTCCTTCGGCAGCGTGGCGGCAGACACATCACGGACGTCAAAGCGCTGCGCGAGCGTTTCATCGAGGCGAAAGCGCTGCGCGTTGGTGGAAAACACCACCAGACCGCCGGGAGCCAGCAGCGCGGCGCAGTCGGTGATCAGTTGCGCGTGGTCCCGCTCGATGTCCAGCACGCCCTCCATGCGCTTTGAGTTCGAGAACGTGGGCGGATCCAGAAACACGAGATCGTAGCGTTGTGGCGCGTGCGCGGCTTGCTTGAGCCATTCGCGACAATCGGTCTGCAGGAACTGATGCACGCTGCCGCTGAGGTTGTTGATGGAGAGGTTGCGCTGGGCCCACTCCAGGTAGGTCCGCGACAGATCAACCGTGGTGGTGCTCGCCGCGCCGCCGGCTGCCGCGTACACGGTGGCGGTACCGGTGTAGGCGAATAGATTCAGGAAGTGCCCGCCGCGGGCCCGCTCGCGCAGGCGCGCGCGTGTCAGGCGGTGGTCGAGGAAGATCCCGGTGTCCAGGTAGTCCTCGAAGTTGACGCGAAACTTCAGGCCGCCTTCCAGCACCCGGTGGAAATGCGCCTGCTCGTCCACCTTCTCATACTGCTCGCCGCGCTTGGTGCGGCGCCGGGTGCGCACCCGGATGCGCTCCGCCGGCACCCCGAGGGCGGTGGGCAGCGTCGCCAGCACCTCGCCGCGCCGCTTGCGCACCGCTTCGAGCTCGATCTCCGCCGGCGCTGCGTATTCCTGCACGTAGAGCCACTGCTCATCCGGCTCGATGGTCCGGTACCGATCGATGGCAAAGGCGTACTCGGGCATGTCCGCGTCGTAGAGGCGGTAGCATGTCACCTCCTCGCGCTGCGCCCAGCTGCGCAGGTGCTTGAGGTTCTTGGCGAGCCTGTTACCAAACATGCGCGCGCCGGGAGTGTCCTTCAGGCGCGTGGTGCCGCGGCCGAGGCTGCCCACCTCGCGTGCGCTGTCCGCCTGCACCTGGATGCGCAGCAGCCGGCACTCGATCCCGCCGTTCCACACAGTGTGGGTGCGGTAGGCGCGCAGCCCGAGCTCCTTGCCCAGCTCCGGCGCGCCGGTCAGCACCGCCGCGTTCCAGCCCTGGAATCGCTCACGCAGCACCTGGCCGAGCTCCCGGTGCACCACACGCGCACCCTCCTGGTCCTCCAGGCGCACGCCGTAGGGAGGATTGGTGCACAACAGTCCGGCGCGCTCCCCGCCGCGGTCGGCGAGCGGCGCGGCATCCGCGAGCGGCACGGTCGCAAACCGCGCCCAGCGCTGCACGCCCGCGCGGGCGGCGTTTTCCTGCGCGCTGCGGATCGCGGCAGCGTCGTGGTCCTGGCCGCGTATCGTCACCGCGGTGCCGGCGCCCGCCTGCGCACGTGCCTCGGCCTCCGCGCGCAACCGCGCCCACAGGGGCGCATCGTGAGCGCGCCAGCCGAGGAAGCCGAAGTACTCGCGCGTCAGGCCGGGCGCGCGATCCGCGGCCATGAGGGCTGCCTCGATGCAGAACGTGCCGGAACCACACAGGGGGTCCAGGAACTCCGCGTTCTGAGCGGCGAGCTCCGGCCAGCGGGCGCGCAGCAGCACCCCGGCCGCGACGTTCTCCTTCAGCGGCGCCTCCCCGGCCGCGGCACGATAGCCGCGGCGGTGCAGGCTTTCACCGGACAGATCGATCGACACCGTGATGCGGGCATGGTGCGCGTGGGCGTGCACCCGAAGGTCCGGGCGTTCCGGGGCGATGTCAGGCCGTGCGCCGGTCGCGGCGCGCAACGAGTCGACGATACCGTCCTTGAGCTTCAGGGCCCCGAAGTGCGTGTGGGTGATCTCAGGATGGCGGCCGCTGAACTCACAGGCGAGCGTTGCTCCGGGGCCCAGGTGCACGCTCCAGTCGAGGCGCGTCACGGCCGCGTGAAACTCCCGCGCGTCGCGCGCCTCGAAGTGCGCGACCTCAAGGTAAACGCGGTTGGCGATGCGCGACCAGAGGCAGGCGCGATAGGCGCTTTCCAGGGAGCCGGTGAACGCGACCCCACCGGCGGCCTCGCGGACCTGCTCGGCTCCGCACGCAGTCAGTTCGCCGACCAGCAGGTCGGCGAATCCGCGCGGCGCACTGACCAGGAACCTGGAAGCGGCCGCGCTCACGCGCCCGGGCGACGCGGCGCCGGCGTCACGACAGATCGAGCCAGGTCGTCTTGAGCTCGGTGTACTTCTCGAGCGCGTGCAGCGACTTGTCGCGCCCCATCCCGGATTGCTTGAAGCCCCCGAACGGCACCGTCAGATCATCCGCGTCGTAGCAGTTGATGTAGACCGTGCCGGCACGGATGGCGCGCGCCACGCGGTGCGCGGTGGTGACATCGCGCGTCCACACCGCGGAGGCCAGTCCGTAGACCACGTCGTTCGCGATCTCGATCGCCTCCTCCACGGTCTTGAAGGTGATGGCCGAGAGCACCGGCCCGAAGATCTCCTCGCGCGCGATCGACATCGCCGGGCGAACGTCCTCGAACACGGTCGGCTCGATGAAGAAGCCGCCGCTGTCCTCGCGCACGCGGCGGCCACCAAAGCGCAGATTGGCGCCATCGCGCCGTCCGGCATCGATGTAGCCCAGCACGCGCTTCATCTGGGTCTCATCCACGATCGCGCCCAGGCGCGTGCCGGCATCCAGCGGGTCCCCGGGCTGCATGGTGCGTCCGATCGCCTGCACTTTCTCCAGGACCGCATCCTTGATGCCTTCCTGCAGCAGCAGGCGTGAGCCGGCCGAACACACCTCGCCCTGGTTGTAGAAGATGGCATAGGCGGCCGCGGTCGCGGCCTTCTCAAGATCGGGGTAGTCCGCCATGACGATATTGGGAGACTTGCCGCCGCACTCGAGCGACACGCGCTTCAGGTTCGACTGCCCGGCGTACTGCATGATCGTCTTGCCGGTGGCGGTCGAGCCGGTAAAGGCGATGCAGTCGACGTCCATGTGCAGCGCCAGCGCCTTGCCGGCGGTCTGGCCGAAACCGGGCACCACGTTGAGCACGCCCGGCGGGATGCCGGCCTCGACCGCAAGTTCGGCCACCTTGAGCGCGGTCAGCGGGGATTTCTCCGAGGGCTTCAGCACCAGGGAGTTGCCGGCCGCGAGGATCGGCGCAATTTTCCAGGCAGCCATCAGCAGCGGAAAATTCCACGGCACGATCGCCCCGACCACGCCCAGGGGTTCGCGCGTGATGGTCGCAAGGGCCGCGGGACCCGTGGGCGCCACCTCATCGTAGATCTTGTCGACGGCCTCGGCATACCACTGCACGCAGCGCGCCGCGCCGGGGATATCGACCTTCAGGCTGTCGGTGATGGGCTTGCCCATGTCGAGGGTCTCGAGCAGCGCGAGTTCCTCGGTGTGCTTGGTGATGAGTTCCGCAAAGCGCAACAGCGCGCGCTTGCGCTTGGCGGGGGCAAGATTGGCCCAGCTGCCCTTGCGAAACACCGCGCGCGCGGCGGCCACCGCCCGGTTGATGTCCTCGGTATCGCCCGAGGCAACGCGCGCCAGCAGCTTGCCGGTGGCCGGGTTGATGGAATCGAACGTGACGCCGGAGGCGGCATCCACGTAGCGCCCTTCGATGAAGGCCTGGGTGCGCAGGCTGAGCGAGCGGGCCCGCTCGTGCCAGGAAATCGTTTCGGGTTTTGCGTTCATGACGGCCGCGAACCTTCAGAAAGTCGGTGGGGTACAGGCACTGATGATCTCACACGCCTCGCGGCCGACGTTGCGGAAGCGATGCGGCAGCTGGCTCGCGAAATAATAAGCCTCTCCGGGACCAAGCACGCGGGCCGCGCCGCCCACGGTCAGTTCGACCCGTCCGCGGATGACCACGCCCGCCTCTTCACCGCGATGCGCGAGCATGTCCTCGCCGGTGGCGGCGCCGACCGCGTAGCGCTCGTGCAGCAGCGTCAGCTGCCGCCCGGGCCGCTGGGCCGCCACGAGGCGCAAGGAGACCTGCTCGTTCCCGAGCTCGACCAGCTCCTCGACGCCGTAAAAGGCCTGCGGAGCCGTGCTTAAGTCCAAGGTAAAGAACTCGGCGAGCGACATGGGCACGCCATCGAGGACCTTTTTAAGGGAGCTCACCGAAGGACTCACCCGGTTCTGCTCGATCAGCGAGATCAGCCCGTTGGTCACCCCGGCGCGGCGCGCCAGCTCGCGCTGGGAGAGGCTGAAAGTGGTGCGGACACTGCGCAGCCGCGCGCCCACGTCTATGCTCATGGCGTTTAATATCTTAGACGATCGGGCGCAAAATATCCCTCCGGTGGTCCTCTTTGTCCACTTTATTTATCATTCGGCGCCTGCCTTCTCCACCGACCGAGCCCTCGCCATGTCGAACGCCACCGCCCCCCTCACCCGCTCCGACCTCGAAGCCTTCTGGCTGCCTTTCACACCCAACCGGCAGTTCAAGGCAAATCCGCGCCTGCTCGCCAAGGCGAGCGGCATGTACTACTGGACGCCCGAGGGCCGCAAGATTCTGGATGGCGTGGCGGGGCTGTGGTGCGTGAACGCGGGCCATGGCCGGCGTGAGATCACGCAGGCGGTCGCCAGTCAGCTCGAGACCATGGACTACGCGCCGCCGTTTCAGATGGGGCACCCGCCAGCGTTCGCGCTCGCCAATGCGCTGGTGAAGATCGCGCCGCGCGGCCTGGATCATGTGTTCTTCACCAACTCCGGTTCCGAGTCGGTCGACACGGCGCTGAAGATCGCGCTCGCCTGGCACCGGGTGCGGGGCGCCGGCACGCGTACGCGGCTGATCGGGCGCGAGCGCGGCTATCACGGGGTCGGCTTCGGCGGCATCTCGGTGGGCGGCATCACCCCCAACCGCAAGACCTGGTCAACCGCGCTGCTGCCAGGGGTCGATCACCTCGCGCACACGCACGACCTTGCGAGGAACGCCTTCTCGCGCGGCGTGCCGGAGCATGGCGCGCAGCTGGCCGAGGAGCTTGAACGACTGGTGGCGCTGCACGATGCCTCGAATATAGCCGCCGTCATCGTGGAGCCGATCGCCGGTTCCACCGGGGTACTCATCCCGCCGCGCGGCTACCTCAAGCGCCTGCGCGAAATCTGCGACCGCCACGGGATCCTGCTGATATTCGATGAGGTGATCACCGGCTTCGGTCGCACCGGCGCGCCCTTCGCGGCCCAGGAATTCGACGTGCTGCCGGACATGATCACGCTGGCCAAGGGGCTGACCAACGGCTGCATACCGATGGGCGCGGTGCTGGTCAGCAAGGCGATCTACGAAACCTTCATGCAGGGACCCGAGGGCATCGAGCTCTTCCACGGCTATACCTATTCGGCGCACCCGGCCGCCTGCGCGGCCGGGCTGGCGACGCTGGACATCTACGAGCGCGAGGGTCTGCTGACGCGTGCCAAGTCGCTCGCCAAGCACTGGGAAGAGGCCGCGCACGCTCTGCGCGGGCTGCCGCACGTCATCGACGTGCGCAACTACGGGCTGATCCTGGGGCTGGAGCTGGAACCGCTGGCTGGCAAGCCAGGGACGCGGGCGTTCGATGTCTACCTGAAGTGCTTCGAGCGCGGCGTGCTCATCCGGCAGACCGCCGACATTCTCGCCCTGTCGCCGCCGCTGGTGGTCGAGCCGGCGCAGATCGACCAGATGTTCAGTACGCTCAGTGAAGTGTTGCGCGGCCAATAGCCGCCGGCCGCGCGCTGCGCGCGCGCTCGTAAGACCCAAGGGGACGCGCGGAAGCGTCCCGGACGTCAGCGGCGCAGAATCAGGCGTGCGGTTCGTTGCGGTCGCGACGCATGCGCGCCAGCACCATCCAAGCGAGCACGACGACGACCATCGCGCTGCCCACGAGCAACTCCATCTCCGACAGGCTGAACATGCCGCTACTGCGCGAGGCAGTTACAGTGATTGTTTCCACGACACACTCCCGGTACGAGCGAACTACGACCTAACGGGCGTACGTTCACACTGCGGGGCGCCGTGGAGAAGCGAGGCGTCGCGAATCTGCGACCGCCGTCAAGCGGATGGCGTCTTATGTCTGATAGGCGTGCCGGCGCATCAGCCGTGCGCCTCGAAAATGGCGTAGATCTTCGAGCAGTCCTCGAGCACTTCCCAGGTGCCGGAAAATCCCGCCGGGATCACGAACGCATCCCCCGCCCCGAAAGTACTGCGCGCGCCGCTCGCGCTCTCGATCACGACGCGCCCGGACGTCATCACGCACAGCTCGTTCTCGGTGTAGCGCACCCGCCATTTGCCGCGCGTGGCGGACCAGCGGCCGGCGAAGAACTGCTGGGTGGGGTCGCTGAAGAAGTTGCGCACCTGCAGTTCCGGGGTGCCCGACAGGAGGCGATCGGCGCCCGGTTCCGAGACGTCCGGCTCAACCGCGCCGTCGAGGCGCACGATGGAGGTACTGCTCATGGCTGTCCCGCACAGGTATTCACGCCAGGAAATTCTAGCGCGAACGTGCGCCGCGGGCCTCCCCCGCGGCGCACTTCCCGGGCACTCGACCGGCCGGCTACTCACGGCTCGCGACCTCGGCGGCGACGGGCTGCTGCAGGCGCACCGTGACGCGCCGATCGAAGGCATAACCATCCAGGTCGCCCGCCGCGCTCTGCGACTCGGACTTGCCGTGCGCCTCGATCACGATCCGCGCCGCCGGCAGGCCGGCACTGGTCAGGACCGCGGCCACGCCCTGCGCGCGCCGCAGCGACAGCTCATCGTTGTAGGCATCCGAGCCACGCGGATCCGCATAGCCGGCGAGGTGCACCACCGACTGCGGCAGCGTCGCCGCCAGCGCACCGAGCTTCAGCAGTGGCGCCATCGTCTGCACCGGCACCGCGTCGTCGTTGGTGCGGAAGCCGACATCCAGGCCAAGCTCGTCAGTCTGCACCAGCGTCTCGCCGAGCTGGGCGTCGTGCGACTGCACCCGCGACAGCGAGGCATCGAGCTCGGACATGCTGTGCGCCAGGCGCGCACGGTCCGCCTCACTCTTGCTCAGGTCGGCACTGAGCGCCGCCGCCGTCTGCTGCTGGCGGTGGTAGTGATCTCCGAGCACCGCGCCGGCGGCGGCGCCGAGGATGGCCCCGAGCGGACCCCCGGCCGCCGCACCGACCGCAAGGCCGGTGACGATGCCGATGTTTGCCTGTTTGGATCCCTCGCCCGGGGGCTGTGCGCCGGCCTCGCCGGCCAGTGCCGGCAGCGTCGCCCCACACGCCAGCAGCGCCACGCCCAGCGCCCCTGCCCGCAGTCCCGATCTTGAAGCGTTCATCGTCTGACTCCTCTTGAGTTGGTACCGGCCGGAAGCGGAACCCCTCCGCTTCGGTCACGGCTACCACTTCAACGCCGCGGGCAGCGGCGGAGGTGATGCGAAAGAGGCATTGCGGGGATGTTTTGTGGCAGAAGCTGGCAGCCCGCGGGCATCGCATATACTGGCGGCCTCACCGATTTCAGGACCCACCATGCCCCAAGACCCCTGCGGGCGCCGGCTGCGCGCCGGAGCGCTGCTCGCCGCCCTCGTTGTACTCAGCGGGCTGGCACGGATAGCCGCCGCGGCCGTCCCCGGTGTGGTGCGCGCCACGCTTGCCAACGGGCTGCGCGTGGTCGTGGTGCAAAATTCGCTCGCACCGGTGGTGGCAACCTCGGTCAACTACCTCGCCGGCTCCGATGAGACTCCCGCGGGATTCCCCGGCACCGCGCACGCGATGGAACACATGATGTTCCGTGGCAGTCCCGGACTGAGCGCCGAGCAGCTCGCCGACATCGGCAGCATCCTGGGTGGCGATTTCAATGCCAACACGCGCGAGGGCATGACGCAGTATCTGTTTACGGTGCCCGCGGAGGATTTGGACATTGCGCTGCACATCGAGGCACTGCGCATGCGCGCAGTGCTCGCCTCCGCCAAGGAGTGGGACAACGAACGCGGTGCCATCGAGCAGGAGGTCGCACAGGACCTCTCCGAGCCGGGTTACCTGCTGATCGAGAAACTGCGCGGCCGCATGTTCGCGGGCACGCCCTACGCGCACGATGCGCTCGGCACGCGGCCTTCGTTCCAGAAGACCACCGCGGCGATGCTCAAGAGCTTTCACGACACCTGGTACGCGCCCAACAACGCCATCCTGGTGATCGCCGGCAACGTCGATCCGGAGGCGACGCTGAGCGAGGTGAAGCAGCTCTTCGGCGATATCCCCGCCAAGAAACTGCCGCCCAAGCCACAGGTGCGGCTGCGGCCGGTGCAGCCGGGATCGTTCACGGTGGACACCGATCAGCCCTCGGGCACGCTGATGATCGCGATGCGCACGCCCGGGCCGCGCGATGCGGATTTCCCCGCACTCGAAGTGCTGGCGGACGTTCTGAACAACCACCGCTTCGAGCTCTACGGGCTCGTCCCGCAGGGCAAGGCCACCGGAGCCGAGTTCGCGCTCGAGCCGCTGCCGGAGGCAGGCCTTGCCTACGCCGGCCTGTCCTTCACCAGCGGGGATGATCCGAAGGCTCTCGAGGCCGACGTGCGCAAGATCCTGGCGCGCGTGGCCCGCGAGGGCGTACCGGCCGAGCTCGTCGCGGCAGCCAAGCTGCAGGAACGCAGTGCCGCGCAGTTCCAGCGCAATTCGATACCCGAACTCGCCTCGGTCTGGTCCGACGCCATCGCCCTCTACGGGCTCAGCGATCCGGATGAGGACCTGGCGCGCATCGAGCGCGTCACGGTGGCCGACGTGAATCGCGTCGCGCGCAAGTACCTGGATCTGGCGCACGCCATCACCGGCATCATGATGCCGCGGGGATCGGGGGCGCCGGTCACCACGCACGGCGGCTTCGGCGGCCAGGAATCCATCTCCCTGGGCGAGGCGCATCCCACGGCGCTGCCGCCCTGGGCACAGAAGGCGCTGCGGCGCCTGGAGGTGCCGCCGTCCACGCTGCACCCGCTGGTGAGCAAGCTCGCCAACGGTCTTACCCTCATTGTGCAGACCGAGGATGTCAGCGACACGGTGAGCGTCTACGGACACATCCGCAATCGCCCCGAACTGCAGGAACCCGCCGGCCAGGAGGGCGTCGCGCCGCTGCTGGATCGCCTCCTCACCTACGGCAGCGAACGACTGGATCGGGTGGCGTTCGAGCAGGCCCTTGATGCCATCGGCGCGCGCGAGAAGGCCGGCACGGATTTCTCGGTCCAGGCCCTGAACGAGCACTTCGACAAGGCGGTGGAGCTGCTTGCGGACAACCAGCTGCACCCGGCCCTGCCGGAGGCGGCGCTGCAGGTGATCCGCGGCCAGATGGCGCTCAGTGTCGCCGCGCGCAATGCGAGCCCGGGATTTCTCACCCAGCGCTCGCTGCGCGCCGCCCTCTTCCCCGGCACCGACCCGAGCCTGCGGATGTCGACCCCGGAGAGCGTGCGCGCGCTCACGCCGGCGGCGGTGCGCGCGTACTACCAGAACGTGTTTCGTCCGGACCTGGCGACCATCGTGGTGATCGGCAAGGTCACCCCGCAGGCCGCGCAAGCCACCATCGAGAAGTACTTCGGCTCCTGGTCGGCCCCGGGGCCGACCCCGACCATCGACCTGCCGCAGGTACCGGACAACCCGGTGGCCAGCATCGCCGTGCCCGATGCCAGCCGGGTGCAGGACCGCGTGGTGCTGGCGCAGACGCTCACGCTCAAACGCGCCGACGCGGACTACTACCCGCTGCAGCTCGGCAACGCGGTGCTCGGTGGCAGCTTCTACGCGACGCGACTGAGCATCGACCTGCGCAAGAACGCAGGTCTCGTGTACTCGGTCGACTCGGTGCTGCAGGCCGGCCGGACACGCAGCGTTTACCTGGTCCAGTACGCCAGCGACCCGCAGAACGTCGACAAGGCCGCGGCCATGGTTGCACAGGAAATCACGGCGATGCAGAACACCGAAGTGTCGGCCGACGAACTCACACGCGCCAAGGCGTGTCTCGTGCGCCAGCTGCCGCTGAGCGAAGCGGGTGTCGCCGAGATCGCCCTCGGCATGCTCGGGCGCACGGACCTCGGGCTTGCGCTTGATGAGCCCACGCGCGCCGCGCAGCACTTCATCGAACTCGACGGGGCGGCGGTGCAGTCCGCGTTCAAGAAGTGGCTGCGTCCGCAGGACCTCGTGCGGGTGAGCGAGGGCCCGCCGCCGGGCTGAAGCGCCGGCGGGCGCGTGGCCGACTAACGCGCCGGCGCAGCGGGCGCGCTGCCCACCTCGTTGCAGACCCGGAACAGGCGCGAGCCGCGCGGGTAGCCCACGTACTGCGTGAGGAACGTGGCCAGCGCCTGCAGCTGTGCCGCGGTGAGCTCGCCGCGCTTGACCGCGGCCCGCAGATGGATCGCCAGCGCCGACTCCTCGCCCTGAGCGGCGAGCGCGCCGAGCAGCAGCAGGCGGCGGTCGCGGATCGAAAGCGTCTCGTCCTGCCACAGCACGCCGAACAGGGTCTCCAGCATGTAGTCGATGAAGGGCGAGGTGCCCGGCGGGGGCAGCACGCCCAGGTCCCCGCAATAGACCTCATCGAACTTGGCCTGGCCCGCGCTGCGATCGTATTGGTTCATGACTGCGTCCGTCAGTGGTGTGCGTGGAGGAAGACTCTCTCGATGACCTCGGCCACGCATTCCGTGACCGGCAGCGCCTGTTGCAGCGCGCGCGCGCTCCCGAGCGCGGCCGCCAGATCCTTGCTGGCAAGGCTCGCGAAGGGGGTGAATGCCTGGCGCAGGGTGTCCGCCCCGGCGGCGGCGAGCCTGTTGCGGTTCGCCATGAACGCCTCCATCTGAGGCGTCACGACGCCGTTGCCGTGCCCGACCTCCGCGAGCAGCTTCGGATCCAGGCCGCCGGCGCGTGCCAGGCGGTCCGCCTCGTCGATGGCGGCGAAGGCGGCATAGGTCATGAGGTTGTTGCACAGCTTCAGCAGAATGCCGGCGCCGGTGGGACCGGCATGGATGATCCGCTGCGCCGAGGTCAGGAACAGCGGGCGGCAGCGCTCCACGATCGCCGTCTCCCCGCCGACCATATAGATGAGGGTCGCAGCCTCGGCGCCGCCGGCGCCTCCGGTTATCGGCGCATCGATCAGGTGGATGCCGCGCTCGCGCGCGGCGGCGGCCCAGATGAGCAGCGCCGCCTGCGACACCGTGCTGTGGATGGCGATCACGGCATCTGGCGCCAGCTGCGCGAGCAAGCCGTCCGCGCCGTGCAGCAGCTCACCGACGTCCGCCTCATCGCGCACGCACACCCCGATGATGCGGCAGCGCTGTGCGAGCTCGCGCGCCCCGCTGCCCGCGCGCGCTCCGAGTGCGGCCAGTTCCGCAAGCGGGGTGGCATTGACGTCGTAGACCCACAGCTCCTCAGCGAGCTTCAGGAGCTGGCGCGCCATGGGTTTGCCGATGTTGCCGAGGCCGATGAAGCCGACGCTCATGCGTGCTGCCCCGCCGTCCTCATGAGTGCCACTCCGACTCGAGCATCTTCGGAGTCGGTACGCTCGGGCGCACTTCGACGAACTCCGGGGCCGCCCCCGGCGGGAACTCGAAACATGCAGCGATCGCCTCCCCGAGCGTCTGCGGCTGCAGCGCGCCGTCGAACGTCGGTCCCTTGGTCAGCCAGTCCTGCATGGCCTCCTGCAGCGCCTGCGGATCGAAGTTGGCCACGCTCCCGGTTGCGGCGGCGCCGGGACTGAAGATGGTCACCATGATGCCGTCGGCCTTCAGCTCATGGCGCAGCTCGCGCGAGAAGTGTTCGAGTGCCGCCTTGCTCGCCGAGTAGAGCCCGAGGTGCGAGAACTCGTTCTCGTGGCGCACGGTGGATGAGGAAATGTTGACGATGCGCCCGCCGCCGCCGGCGCGCAGGTGCGGAATCGCGGCCTGGCAGGCGAATATGGCGCTGACGAAGTTCTGCTCGATCAGCTGGCGCACTTCGGCCTCGGGCATCAGCTCGATGCGGCGCGCAAACTGGAAGCCGACGTTGTTCACCAGCCCGTCCAGGCGCCCGAAGACCTGCACGACGCGCCCCAGTGCCGTCGCGATGGCGGCGCGATCGCACACGTCGGCGACCACCGCGAGCGCGCGCTCGGACTTCAAGTCGGCCACCGCCGCTTCCAGCGGTGCGCGGCGGCGCGCGATGAGGGCCACCTTGGCGCCGCGCTTCCACAGGCTCACCGCCGTGGCGAGGCCGATGCCCTTGGAGGCGCCGGTGACGACGATCACCTTGTCCTTGAGGAAGGAATCGCTCATGTAACCCCCTCACGCGCGCATCCACTGTCCGCCATCGACGTTCATCACCAGGCCGGTCACCCACGCGGCATCCTCGGACAACAGGAACACCAGGGCCTTGAGCAGGTCCTGCGGCGTACCCAGCCGGGCGAGCGGCATCTGCGCGAGCATGCTCTTTATATAGTCCTGCGGCACCTGGGCACGCAGCGCCTCGGTGTCGGTGGGCCCGGGCGCAATGGCATTCACGCGGATTCCGCGCGGCCCAAGCTCGCGCGCCAGCACGCAGGTAATGCCGTTGACGGCGAGCTTGGTGAAGGAATAGTAGTCGTAATGCATCCACGCCGCGGTCGAGGACTGGTTGACGATCGCGGCGCCGCTGCGCATGTAGGGCACGCAGGCCCGCGTCATCACCAGTGCGCCGAGCATGTTCACGTCCACCACCTTGTGCAGATACGCCAGATCCACGCTCAGCAGCGGCGTGAACTCGAGCGTACCGAACATCGCCGCATTGTTTACCAGGCCGTCAATAGTCCCGTAGCGCTGCTGCACCAGCGCGCCGAGCTGCTGCGCGGACGCCTCGCTCGAGACGTCAACCTCCACGAAGTGTGCCTCACCCCCGGCGCCGCGGATCGCCGCCGCCACGCGCTCACCGGCCGCGGCGTTGATATCGGCCACCACCGTGCGGCACCCGAGCGCGCCCAGCCCGCGCGCGTAGCCCGCGCCGATCCCCTGGGCCGCCCCGGTAACCACGATGACCTTCCCCGCGAGGCTCATACGCTGCCGGCCCTCAACCTGGAACTGCCACGGTCTTGACCTGCAGGTATTCCTCCAGGCCCGCGACGCCCATCTCGCGCCCGATGCCGCTTTGCTTGTAGCCGCCGAAGGGCGAGTCGGGCGCAAAGAAGTTCGCCCCGTTGACGTTCATCGTGCCGGCGCGGATGCGGCGCGCCAGGCGCAGCGCCCGCTCCGGGCTGCCGATGATCGCCCCGGACAGGCCATAGATGGAATCATTGGCGAGGCGCACCGCGTCCTCGTCGTCGTCGTAGGCGATCACGGCCAGCACCGGCCCGAAGATCTCCTCCTGCGCGATGCGCATGTCGTTGGTGACGTCGGCGAAGATCGTGGGCTCGAGGTAGTAGCCGCGCTGCAGGTGCGCGGGGCGGCGGCCGCCGCACACCAGGCGCGCGCCCTCGCGCTTGCCGACCTCGATGTACTCCAGCACGCGCGCCAGCTGCCGCTCGCTCACGAGCGGCCCCATGATCTGCCCCGGCCCGAGCGGATCCCCGTATGGCAGCTGCGCGAACGCGGCCCGCAGAAATTCAACGCCCTCCGCGTAGCGTGCCCGCGGCAGCAGCAGGCGCGTCGGGATCGCGCACCCCTGGCCGGCGTGGTAACAGACCGCGAAGCCGGCGAGCAGTGCGCTGCTGAAATCCGCATCATCCAGCACGATGGTGGCGGACTTGCCGCCAAGCTCCAGGAACACCCGCTTCACCGTCGCGGCGGCGTTTGCCATGACGCGCCGGCCGGTGGCGGTCGAGCCGGTGAAGGACACCACGTCCACGCGCGCATCGCTGACCAGCTGCTCGCCAAGGCCGCTGCGGTCAGCGGAGGTGAGTACGTTGAGGACCCCGGGGGGCATGTCGGTGTGCTGCGCGGCAATGCGGCCGAGGAACGTGGCCGTCCACGGCGTCTCGGGCGCCGCCTTGAGCACCACGCTACAACCGGCTGCCAGTGCCGGAGCAATCTTGGCGATGTTGATCTGGAACGGGAAGTTCCAGGGCGTGATCGCCGCCACCACGCCGGCGGCCTCGCGCCACAGCAGGCGCTTGCTCGGCACCCCCATGTGGTGCGTAACCGGCAGCTCGCCCTCCCAGGGGTAGCGCTGCATGAGGTCCAGGTAGAAGTCGAGGATCGCCATCGGTCCGTCGCCCTGGGGACCACCGTTGGCGGTGATCGCCAGCGTAGCGCCCGCTTCCGCCATGATCTGCGCGTGCAGCTGGCGCGCCTCGGCGCGCAACCCGTCGCGCAGCTGCGTGAGGCAGCGGTGGCGCAAGGCCCGGTCGGTCGACCAGGCGGACTCATCGAAGGCGCTACGCGCGGCGGCGATGGCCTCGGCGGCATCCTCGGCACCGGCATCGGCAACCGTTCCGAGCAGCTCCTCGGTGGCCGGATTGATATTGGGGTAACGCGCGCCGGAGCGCGCCTCGGTCAGATGCCCGTTGATCAGCAGCCGCGGCTCGCCCGCCAGGGCCTGGTGAGCGGCGCTGGCCGAGGCGTTCATGGTCGCACCGGCGGGAAATGCGCCGGCGCATGCGTGAAGCCACGGACATTGGGATTGTGTGCACGTCGCAAGCCCGCCTCCTCGATCTGGTAGTCCGGCATGCAGCGCAGGACTTCTTCGAACACCACGCGCGTCTCGAGGCGCGCCAGCGCCGCGCCGAGGCAGGCGTGCACGCCGTAGCCGAACGCCATGTGATCGCGCGAGCCGCGGCGGATGTCGAACGCTTCCGGATCCTGGAACTTATCCGCGTCGCGGTTCGCGGAAATCACGCACAGGCCGACGCGATCCCCCTGCTTCAGCTCCTTGCCGCGCAGCCATACCGTGTGCCCGACGCGCCGCACCAGGATCTGCGAGGAACCATCGAAGCGCAGTGTTTCCTCGATCGCCTTGGGTATCAGGGTCGGGTCTTCGATGAGCCATCGACGCTGCTCGGGATGCTCCCACAGCCGGTACGCCATGTTGCCGATCAGCTTGGTGGTCGTTTCGTTGCCCGCGATCGCCAGCAGGATCAGGTTGCCAACCACTTCCGCATGCGTCATGGCGCCCTGCGCCTGGGCACGCAGCATCGCGCCCAGCAGATGCGGGCCATTGGCATCATGGCGGTGGCGCGCGGTGTGCGACTCGAAGTACTGCGCCAGATTCATGTAACCGGCGACATTGCGTTCGGCCAGGTCGGTCTGCTTGTCCTCGCGCGCGATGAGGTCGTCCGCCCAGCCGCGCACCTGGTCGCGATCGGCGGCGGGCACGTCGATGAGAATCGAGAGCACGTCCATCGGCAGATAGCACGCCAGGTCTGCGACAAAATCCAGCCGCCCGCGCCGCAGCTGCGGGGCGAGCAGTTCCTGCGTGCGGGCGCGGATGTAGCCCTCCAGCGGCGCGAGTGCTGCGGGCATCATGAGCGGGGCGAGGATCGCGCGCTGGCGCGTGTGTTCGGGCGGGTCGCTGCTGATGAACAGCGGGTACGGCAGCTTCTCGTTCGCATCCTTCTCCAGTGCCACGGCCCCGGTGCTGATGAAGGTCCTGTGGTCGCGAAAGGCGCGGTTGACGTCGTCCCACTTGGTCAGCAGCCAGAAACCTCCCGGTTCGTAGTAGTAAACCGGGTCGTGCTCGCGCGCGGCGCGATAGTAGGGATAGGGATCCCAGTGAAACTGGTGATCGTAGGGATCGATCACCACCCGGGGCGCGGCGCCTGCAGCGCTCACAGCGTCGCCCCGCCGTCGGCCGGGATGACGCAGCCGGTTACGTAGGATGCCTGCTCGGAGGCAAGGAAGGCCACGATGTTGGCGGCCTCGTCGCCGCGGCCGGGGCGCCCCATGCGGATCCAGGCCATCAGCCGCGCCATCAGCGCCCGGGTCGCCGGCGCCTCCGGTCCACTCATCGCCGCCGTGTAAGCGCGCGCCTGCGCAAAGCTGTCCGCGAAGCCGCCGATCCAGCCGATCGCCACCGCGTTGGCGCGGATGCCGTGCGCCGCTTCCTCGGACGCCGCCTGCCGCACCATCGATTCCACGGCCGCCTTGGGGATCGCCGAGAGTCCGTCGGTATCGAGCGTGCGGTGGTTCGCCATGGTGACGCAGGCTGTGAAAGAACCGCCGCCGCCGGCCGCGAGCACCGGGATCGCATGATGCAGCAGGCGGAAGCAGCCGAGGGTGTCCGCCTGCAGGTGCGCCGCCAGGGTCTCGGGTGGCATCTCGCGCACCCGCAGGAACGGGATACTGGGTCCGGAGCAGTACACCACCGTGTGCAGGCGCCCGAAACGAGCCGCCACCTCGCGGCTGAGGCGCTCCACCGCGACGGCATCGCCGAAGTCCAGCTGCTGCGCGTGCGCCTCCCCGCCCTGGCGGCCCAGCTCCTGGGCCAGCGTCTGCGCGCGCTCGGCGTTCTTCTGGTACGTGAGCACGAGCGGCACGCCCGCCAGCGCAAGGCGCCGCGCGACCGCGCCGCCGATGTTGCCGCTGCCGGCGACCAGCGCCCCGCCCTGCGGAAAGGTCAGGGCGATCGCCGGCGCGCGCCCGCCGTTCATGCGCCCGGCGCCGGCGCGGGCCGCTGTCCGCCGCACAGGATGTCGGTCACGCGCTCCGAATCCATGTACTCCTTGAGCACGGCGAGCTTGCCGTCCCGGAACACGAACAGGAAGTGGTACTCATTGCTGTAGAGCGCACCGGAAACGTGCCGGCCCTGCGAGCGCGCCTCCACCGCCACGCGCTCGCCCTCGGCGGTCATGGCCTCGATCGTGAACGCCAGGCCCTGCGGAAAGACGTCATAGATCTGCCCGGCGGCGGCCTCGATCTGCGCGCGCGTGAACTTGCCGGAGATGAGCGTGCGTCCCATGGTGACCAGATAGCCGTCGTCCGCATAGGCCGCCACGATCGCCGGCACGTCGCCACGGTTCATGATCGCGAAGAAATCTCGCACCAGCTGCTTGTTGCGCTGCTCGGTCGTCATCGTTGGTCACCACCAGGACCGAAAACATTTCGCGCGTAATGTTTTGTTCAGTTTAGTTTAGTCCGCTTTGGTGCGGCCGTGTATATTTTTCGCATGCATCCGGACCCTCCCCTGACCCGCACCGCGCACGCTGCCCCCGGCCGCCAGGCCCGCAAGACCCAGCGTACCCGCGCACGGCTCATCGAGGCGACGCTCGGGCTGATACGCGAGCATGGCTTCAGCGCCGCCACGGCCGGGCGCATCGCGCGGCGCGCCGGCGTGACCTGGGGCGCGGCGCAGTACCAGTTCGGTTCCAAGGAGGACATCCTCGAAGCGATCCTGGCGCTTGCCTACGCAAGATTCATCGACACCATGGGGGCCGCGGTGCTGCGCCGCGGCCCGCGCGCGGTACGCGCCCGGCGGTTCGTCAATCGCATGTGGACGCACTACCAGGGGGACTACTACCGCGTGTCACTGGAGATCCTGCGCGCCACGCGCGGGCGGCGCCGGCAGCGCGCACGGGCCTGGGAGCTGCGCCAGGGCCGCGCGCACCTGCAGGTGGTGCGCGAGGTGTTCCACGAGTCTCACCTGAGCGATGCGCGGCTGCGCGAGGCGCTCACCTTTACGCACTGCTGCCTCACCGGGCTGGCGATCGAGCGGATCTTCGAGCGCAAGGTGCAGCACATCGAGCGCCATCTGCGCCGCATCGCGCGGGCACTTGATGAGATGCTTGCCGCACACTGAGCCGCCCGGCCCGCGCCAGGCGTGCGGCCGCTTCAGGAGTGCGGCGCCGCCGCCAGGGTCTTGCAGGCCGCCGCGAGCCTGGCGGCGAAGCCCTCGATCGCCAGGTGTGCATCCGCCCAGGGGTCGCGCGCCACGGATCCGGCGCGCAGGTCCGGCGCAAAGTAGCGGTACTGCACCGTGCGCAGCGCCCGGCCGGCCGCATCATGTACCACGCCGTGAAGCTCGGCGCCGCCCAGATACTGGGTCAGCAGCGGGTCGAGCGTCGGCTCGTCGCTCTGCTGCCTGCGGGTCGGGCGCGTGGGCGCAAGGTCCGTGACCGTCACGCTGACTGCGGTCCCGGGCGGCATGGCGAGCTTGCCCATTTGTCGGGAAATCGCGGCGAGAATATCCGCGCGCAGCGCATCCCCCTCGGCCGCCCCGAAGCGATCCTGCAGGTTCTGCTGCACCGCCGGAGCGTAGCTCACGCTGGCCGCCGGCGGCGCCGCCAACACCGTCGTCAGCACCGTCGTCAGCACCAACAGCGCGCCTGTCAGGCAGGCCGGACCCGCTCGTGTGTGAAGTGTCATATGCTGCTTCCGGTTGATTAGGCCCGCAAGCGCGCCAGAAGTTCGCAGTCCGCGCGCGGCCTGCCGCGCATTTACGCATACTATGGCGACCTCGAACTGCGAATCGGGAGTGGCGCGCGACGCATGCCCCCAGCTCTGACTCGGCCAACACCCTTGCCATGGCTCAGCCGCGCGCGGCTGCTTCTGGGAACGCTGCTCGTGGCTTCGGCAGCGGCGCTGCAGGCCGCCCCGCGTCCGCTGCCGGCGGCGGATCCCTGGTGGAAGCACGCGGTCATCTACGAGATCTATCCGCGCAGCTTCCAGGATTCCAACGGCGACGGCGTCGGTGACCTGAACGGCATCACCCAGCGTCTGGATTACCTCGAGGCGCTCGGGGTGGATGCGATCTGGATCGGGCCGGTGTTTCCCTCCCCCGGGGTTGACTTCGGCTACGACGTCACGGACTACGAAAGCGTTGACCCGCAGTACGGCACCATGGCCGACCTCGAGCGCCTGCTGGCGGAGGCGCACAAGCGCCAGATCCGCGTGCTGCTCGACCTGGTGCTCAACCATACCTCCGACCAGCACCCCTGGTTCCTCGACGCCGCACGGGAGCGTGGGTCGGTCGCCCATCCATTCTATGTGTGGAGCGACGGCCGACCCGAGGGCGCCGGCAAGCGGCGCCGCCCACCCAACAACTGGGTGAGCGTCTATGGTGGCTCGGCCTGGGAATACGTCCCCGCCGTCGGCCAGTTCTACTATCACCGCTTCGCTCGCCAGCAGCCCGACCTCAACTGGCGCAACCCGCACGTCGAGCGCGCCATGTTTGACGTCATGCGCTTCTGGATGGACCGGGGCGTGACCGGCTTCCGGCTGGGCGCGGTCACGGCGCTGTTCGAGGACCCGCAGCTGCGCGATGCGGCCGCGCTCGGCGGCAGGAATGCCCAGGGCGACCCGAACCTAAGCGATGCGCGCACCAACAACCTGCCCGAGACGCACGCGCTGCTGCGGCGCATGCGCGCCATGCTGGATCGCTACCCGGACGAGCGCGTGCTGATCGGCGAGACCTACGTGCAGAGCGTAGCGCAGCTGAACAGCTGGTATGGAGGCGCGCGCCGCGACGAACTGCAGCTGCCGATGGACACCGCCTTCGGCTTCGGCAACAAGCTCGACGCGCGCGTGTTCCGCCGCCATCTCACCGAGGCGGCCACCCAGCTACAGGGCTCGCTGCCGCTGCTGCTGCTGGACAACCACGACCACGTGCGCAGCTGGGACCGCTACGGCGATGGCACGCACAACGCCGAGATCGCCAAGATCCTGGCGACACTGCTGCTGACCTCGCGCGCCGCCGTACTCCTCTATCAGGGGGAAGAGATCGGGCAGGCCACGGCCACCCCGGCGCGCGTGGAGGACGTGCGCGATCCGATCGGCATCACCGGCTGGCCGCAGGAGAAGGGTCGCGACGGCGAGCGCACCCCGATGCAGTGGGATGACGCCAATGCCGCGGGGTTCAGCTCGAGCGCACAGCCGTGGCTGCCGGTGGCACCCGGCTACGACAAGGTGAACGTGCGCAACGAGCTCACCGACAGTGAGTCGCTGCTTAACTGGCACCGCAAGCTCATCGCCCTGCGCCGCGGGGACCCGGCGCTGCGCGCCGGACGATTGGTCATGCTCGATGCCAACAACCCGCACGTGCTCACCTACGCACGCGTGACGGCGGATGGCTCCGGGATGATCATCGCGCTGAACATGTCCGCCCAGACGCAGACCGTGTCGCTCAATACCGCGGGCGCGGGGCTCGCGGGCAACCGCTGGCGCACCCTGCTCTCCAGCCCGGTGGAGATCCCGACCGATGCGCGCGGCCGGCTGACGCTGCCCCCGTACGCCGCCTGGCTGGCGGGGATCGAGTAGAGGTTGCCGCGCACGTGAGCAGCGGCAGTGCGGACGTGGGCCAGCTCTTGACCCTCACCGTTGATGCGCAGACGCAGGTCTCGGCGCGCTGGCTGGCACCGGCTGGCGCGCGCCTCACCTACGTGCTGGCGCATGGGGCGGGCGCCGGCATGGAGCACCCCTTCATGCGCGCGGTGGCGAGGGAGCTCGCGGCCCTGAAGGTGGCGACGCTGCGCTACCAGTTCCCGTACCTCGAGCGCGGCGCGAAGCGGCCGGACCCGCCGCCGCTGTGCCACGCGACGGTGCGCGCGGCGGTCGCACGCGCGCAACTGCTGGCCGGACCCGGCGTGCTGGTTGCCGGCGGCCGCTCCTTCGGTGGCCGCATGACTTCACAGGCGCAGGCGCTGCAGCCACTGCCGGGCGTGCGCGCACTCGCCTTCCTCGGTTTTCCGCTGCATCCGGCCGGCAAGCCAGCGCAGGAACGCGCGCGGCATCTGGCGCACATCCAGCTTCCGATGCTGTTCGTGCAGGGCACGCGCGATGCGCTCGCCGAGCCCGCACTGCTGCAGCAGACGGTTACGGCCCTCGGCGCCCGCGCACGCATTTACTGGGTGAACGATGCCGACCATGCGTTCCATGTGCCGGCACGCAGCGGCCAGAAGGACGCGCAGGTGCGCGGCGCGCTGCTCGCGGCCCTGACGGCCTGGATGGAGGCGCTGTCGTGAGCCAGCGCGCACTGGAGCGTTACGCGGCCAAGCGCACCTTCACGCGCACGCCCGAGCCGCCGGCCCGGACACCGGCCGCGCGGCACGGTCCGCTCATGTTTGTGGTCCAGAAGCATGCGGCGCGGCGCCTGCACTACGATTTTCGCCTCGAGCTCGATGGCGTCCTCAAGTCCTGGGCGGTGCCCAAGGGTCCCTCGTCCGATCCGGCCGACAAACGCATGGCGGTGGAGGTCGAGGATCATCCCTTCGACTACGCCTCCTTCGAAGGCGTCATCCCGGCGAAGCAGTACGGTGCGGGCAACGTGATCGTGTGGGACTGCGGCGCCTACTCTCCCGATGAGGGACAGGAGTACTCCTTCGATGACCGCGCGAACGCCGAGCAGCGCCTGCGCGCGCAACTCGCCGCCGGCAAGCTCAGCATCTTCCTGTGCGGGGAGAAACTGAAAGGCTCCTACACCCTGGTCAGAACTTCCGGCTCCAAGCAGTGGCTGCTCATCAAGCACAAGGACCGCTACGCGCACAAGAACGACCTGCTCGCGCGCCACCGTTCAGTGCTCAGCGGCGCGAGCCTCGAGGAGGTGGCACCGCTTAAGGTGACGCAGCGCCTGGCGGCCGCCGCCCTGGCCCCCAGCGGAGCTGCGGAGAGCATGCCGCGGGAATTGAAGCCGATGCTCGCCGAGATCGGTGCTGCTGCGCAGTCGGATCCGCTGTGGGCCTACGAGCCGAAGCTCGACGGCTATCGAGTCATCGCCCTGCTCGCCGGGGGCGAGGTGCGCCTGCAGTCGCGCCGCGGGCTGGATCTCACGCCGTTCTTCCCCGAACTCGCCGCGGATCTTGCGACCCAGCCCCCCGGCGGCATGATCCTGGATGGCGAGATCGTGGCCCTGGATGCCTCGGGAAAACCCTCGTTCAACGCACTGCAGAACCGCGCCCAGCTTAAAGCACCCGCCGAGATCGCCACCGCGCAGCGCGAATCCCCGGTGGTGCTGGTGTGCTTTGACCTGCTGCACTTCGCCGGCCTGAATCTGCGCGGGGCGGCCTACAGCGACCGGCGCCGCTACCTGTCACAGTGCCTGCTGCCGGCACCACACCTGCAGCTGATCCACGCCTCCGATAACGCGCAGGAGCTGTACGGGGCCGCGCTCGAGCTCGGCTTCGAGGGCATCATGGCGAAGAAGCGCGACAGCGTGTATCGCAGCGGCCAGCGCTCGCGCGCCTGGCTCAAGATCAAATCGACCCAGTCCGCGGAGTTCGTGATCGGGGGCTACACGCGCGGCAAGGGCGCGCGCGGCAAGCTCGGTGCCCTGCTGCTCGGCTACTACGAGGGCAAGACGCTGCGCTACGCCGGACACGTCGGCTCGGGCCTCGAGGATGAGAGCATCGCCGCCGTGCTCGGGCGCGCCGCGAAACTCGAGCGCAAGAGCTCCCCCTTTGCGCAGGCCCCGCCGCTGCACCGCCCGACGACGTGGCTCAAGCCCGAACTGGTCGCCGAAGTGACCTTCAGCGAGTGGACTCCGGGGGGTTCGCTGCGCGCGCCCGTGTTCCTGCGGCTGCGCGACGACCGGGACGCCAGGAGCGTGGTCAGGGGCGGCGGGCGTGCCGATCCGGCCACTCCGCGCGGCGCACCAGCGGCGCGCTCCCGGGCCCCGGCGGGCGAGGCAGCCGTCACGCCGGCGGCGACGGAGGCGGCCGAGGTCCTCGAGCAGCTTGAGAATCCCGCCAAGAACCTGGAACTGAAGGTCGCCGGCGCGCGCCTCAAGCTCACCAACCTCGATCGCATCTACTGGCCGGCGGACCCGCAGCGGCGGCAGCCGGCGATCAGCAAGCGCGATCTCATCGCCTACCTGGCCGGCGTGGCGCGCTTCATGCTGCCGCACCTGAAGGACCGCCCGCTCACCATGATCCGCATGCCCGAGGGCATCAACGGCGAGCGCTTCTTCCAGAAGCACTGGGCGCAGGCGCTGCCGCAGTTCGTCGAGTCCGTCACGGTGTTCTCCGGCTCCAAGGACGAGCACCATCGCTATCTCCTGGCGAACAATCTGCCGACGCTGCTGTGGCTCGGACAGGTCGGCACGCTCGAGTTTCACGTCTGGCACTCGCGCGCCCAGGTGCTGCCCGAGGCCGCCGGCGCCGCGACCGACTATGCAAGCTCCCTCGCAGCGCTGGAGTCCTCGATCCTCAACTATCCGGACTACCTGGTGTTCGACATCGATCCCTACATCTACTCCGGCAAGGAGGCCAAGGGCGCCGAGCCGGAACTGAACAAGCGTGGTTTTGCGGTCGGCAAGCGCGTCGCCTTCTGGCTGCAGGCGCTGCTGAAGGAGATGTCCCTGCAGGCGGTGGTCAAGACCTCCGGCAAGACCGGCCTGCACGTGTTCGTGCCGATCGAGCGCACCGTGACCTTCGATGAGGCACGGCATATCTGCGAGACCGTGGGACGCCACGTCATGCGCGCGCACCCCCGCGACATCACCATGGAGTGGGCGGTCGAGAAGCGCACCGACAAGATCTTCATCGACTACAACATGAACGTGCGCGGCAAGACCCTGAATGTGGCGTATTCGCCACGCGGGGTGTTGGGAGCCCCCGTCTCGATGCCTCTAACATGGGAGGAACTGGAGGCGGCGGAGCCGATGGACTTTACAATCAAGGACGTACCGGCGCGCTTGGAAAAGACAGGCGACCGGTGGCATGATGTACTTGAGATAAAACAGAGCCTTACGAAGGCTTTCGGCGTAGATCCTCAGAAGTAGTCCGCAACCGCAGGTGCATTCATGGCCGCACGTTCCATTGGCTCTCTGACGGTGTCCTTCGGGCTCGTCGCCATTCCGGTGAAGCTCTACACCGCCACGCAGTCGGCGAACGCGATCTCCTTCAACCTGCTGCACAAGACGTGCGGCTCGCGCCTGCGGCAGCAGTACATCTGCCAGAAGGAAGGCGTCGTCGTGGAGCGCGACGAGATGGTGAAGGGCTACGAGTTCGCGAAGGATCAGTACGTGCGCTTCACTCCCGAGGAGATCAAGGCACTCGAGGAAGTCGGTACGCACTCGGTGGACATCTCCGAGTTCGTGCCGATCGAGTCGATCGACCCGGTGTACTTCGACAAGACCTACTATCTCGCCCCGGACAAGGGCGCGGCCAAACCCTACGGACTGCTGGTCGAGGCGCTGAAGCAGGCCGGCCGCTGCGGGGTGGGCCACTGGGCGGCGCGCGGCAAGGCCTACATCGTGATCCTGCGGCCGATCGGGGATGTACTGGCGATGCAGCAGCTGCATTTCGCGGCCGACGTGCGCAGCGCGAGCGAGGTCGAGATCCCCAAGCCCGAGGTCAAACCCCAGGAGCTCAAGCTCGCCCAGCAGCTCATCGACCAGCAGACCGCGCCCAAGTTCGATCCCCAGGCATACAAGGATGAGCTGCGCGGGCGTATCGAGGCGGCGATCCAGAAGAAGGTCGAGGGCCAGGAGATCTCGGTGGCAGAAACCACCCCGCCGGGCGAAGGCAAGGTCATCGACCTCATGGAGGCGCTGCGCGCCAGCCTGGAGAAATCCGAGAGCGCCCGCGCGCAGGTCAACCGCCTGGGTCCGCGCAAGGGACCCAAGCGTGCCGAGGAGCCGGCGAAGGTCGCGCGCAAGGCGGGCAAGCGCAACGCCTAGCGTGCGCTCACGCGTCCGAGAGGTACGGTGCAGTCCTACAGTGTGCGGGACGTCGAGCGGGTCCTGCAGCTCACGCCGGCGACGACCCGCAGCCTCATCCGCGCCGGCTTCGTAACTCCCGAGCGCGGTCCGCGGCGCGAGTATCGCTTCTCCTTCCAGGACCTGATCGTGCTGCGCACCGCCCGCGCGCTGCTCGAAGCCAAGATCCCTGCCAAGCGCATCCGCCGCTCGCTCGAGTCCCTGCGCCGCGACCTGCCGGACTCGGTGCCACTCTCGGGCCTGGCCATCAGCGCGGTCGGCGACCACGTCGTGGTGCGCGACGGGCAGGCCCGCTGGCACGCCGAGGGCGGCCAGTACGTGCTCGGGCTCGATGTCAGCGTGCAAAACGGCGTGCTGCACGTGGTGGAGCACAAGGAAGCCGCCCCGGCCGCCGCCACAGCGGCGCCACGCGACTGGTTCACCCAGGCACTCGCCCTCGAGAGCACCGACGTGAACGCGGCGCTCGCGGCCTACGGCGAGGCGGTGGCGGCGGACCCGGGCAACGCTGCGGCCTGGACCAACCTCGGCAGGCTGCTGCACGAGGCCGGTCGCACCCAGGAAGCCGCCGACGTGTATGAGCGCGCGCTCGGGCAGGCCGGCGCCGATTCGCTGCTGCTCTTCAATCAGGGCGTGCTGCTGGAGGATCTGGGGGACGCGGGCGCGGCGCTGCAGGCGTACCAGGGCGCGCTCGAGGAAGACCCGGACTTCGCCGACTGCCACTACAACCTCGCGCGCCTGTACGAGTCGATGGGCAAGCCCCAGCACGCCATCCGCCACCTGGGGCGCTACCGGCGCCTGGTCAGCAGCGAGGGTCGCTGAGCGCGCGCCGCATGAGAGTCTGGGTCGGCACGTCCGGTTACAACTATCCTGAGTGGAAAGGCAGCTTCTACCCGCAGAAGATGCCAGCCGCCAAGATGCTGGCGTTCTACGCCGAGCGCCTCACGACGGTCGAGATCAACTACACCTTCTACCGCGTCCCGAACACCAAGATCCTCGCCGGCTGGGACGCGGAGACGCCGCCGGGCTTTCGCCTGACGCTGAAAGCACCCAAGCGCATCACCCACATCGCGAAGCTGAAGGACTGTGCCGACCTGCTGGGCTACTTCCTGAAAACCGCCGCGACCCTGGGCCCGAAGCTGGGGGCGATCCTGTTCCAGCTGCCGCCCTACCTGCGCAAGGACCTCGCCGCGCTCGATGGCTTCCTGCCGCTGCTGCCGCCGGGCACCTGCGCCGCGTTCGAGTTCCGGCACGCCTCCTGGATGGACCCGGAAGTGTTTGCGCGCCTGCGGGCCCGCAACCTTGCCCTGTGCATCGCCGACAGCGAGAAGTTCTCAACCCCGGTGGAACTGACCGCCGACTACGCCTACTTCCGGCTGCGGGATGAGGGCTATACGAGCGAGGACCTGGTGCGCTGGGCGCGGGTGATCAACGAGACGGCGGCCGACCGCGGCGATGTTTTCGTGTACTTCAAGCACGAAGAGGCCGGCAAGGGCCCCGAATTCGCCAAAGTGCTGCTCGCCGCCCTCGCCGACACCGCCCGTTAGGGCCGGCTGCATCCAAACGCCCGCCGCTGCGCATCTATACGGGCAAGCAACTCATTCCTCGCTCAAGGAGCACACTATGGAATTCGGACCCTTTGCCGTCGCCATCGCGTTCTGGGTCTTCGTGGCGATCGCGACCGTCGCCGGCATCGTCGGGGATTACAAGAAGCGGCAGCTGTCGCTCGAGCCGCTGCGGGCGGCGATCGAGAAGGGCCAGCAGCTCGATCCGGCGGTGGTCGAGCGTCTCATGGCGCCGGCGCACGAGAAGGGTATCAATCCGCTCGCGCTGTGGGTCGCCGGTGTCATCGTCATCGCCTCCGGCATCGGGGTGGCACTGCTGGCCTTCTTCCTGGCCCACATCGCCCCGCTGGCATTATGGCCGGTGCTGGGCGGGGGTGTCCTGGTGCTGTGCGTCGGTCTGGGCCTCGTGATCGCCGCGCGCATCGTGCAGAAACACAAAGGGACCCCCGGACCGGAAGTGTGACTTCCAGTCCCCCTAGCCTTGCGCTCGGCCAGGTCGCCGAGGCGACCGTCGTGGCGCTCGCCATGAGCGGCGACGCCGCGGCGTTCTCCGAGCTGGTGCGGCGCCGGCAGTCGGCGCTGCGCAATCTGCTGCGCCGCCTGAGTCGCGATCCTGCCCTCGCCGATGACCTCGCCCAGCAGGCGTTCGTGAAGGCCTGGCGCTCGCTGCCGAAGCTGCGCTCCGTGGCCGCCTTCGGCGCCTGGCTGCGCCGCCTGGCGGTGAACACCTGGCTCGAACACGTACGCGCCGCACACGTACTGCCCATCGCGAGCGCGGCCGAGGACCTCGCCGGGGTGCCTGGCCGCGCCCCGGCCACGGACGAGCAACTGGATCTGGACCGGGCACTCGCACAACTCCCCCCGGATGAGCGCCTGTGCATCGTGCTCGCCTACAGCGAGGGGATGAGCCACGGGGAGATCAGCGCCCTCACCGCCCTGCCGCTGGGCACCGTGAAGTCGCACATTCGCCGCGGCGGGGAGCGCCTGCGCGCGCTGCTCGACGCCTATGAACCGCTCAAGGAGCAAGCTCATGCACAATGAACTGGATGCGCAGCTGCTGCGCCGCTTCGCCAGTGCCGCGGAACCGCTGGCGGACGCGCAATTCACCGCACGGCTCGCCGCGCGCCTCGAGCACGCGCGCGGCTTCTCGTTCGGCGTGCGGGGCGTGTACTCGATCCTGGGCACCATCGTTTCCGGCTTCGGCACGGGGGTGCTGCTGCCGTGGCGCCTGAAGCATTCCCGCATCATGGTCGTGGGCGCGGCCGCCGTGACGCTGTGGACCGCGTTCTTGTGAGCCCCGGTCGCTCGCGTCGCCCCGGCGCGCCGCAGCCGCGGTGGACCCAGACAAACGCCGCGCAGTGGACCTTGGTGCCTGCACGCCTCCGGCCCATGATCCGCCCGCGCCACTCTGGCCCGGAGGCATCCCGATGCGCACAGGCAGGTTCACGGTTCCCGTGCTCGCAGCAGCCGCGGCGCTTGCCGGGCTGTGCTGCTATTCCAGTCACGCCGAGCAGCCAGCGGCCACGGCAGCGCGCGACGGACAGCACGACTTTGATTTTGAGATCGGCACCTGGAAGACGCACCTGCGCCGCCTGCTGCATCCCCTGAGTGGTTCCACCACCTGGGTGGAGCTCGACGGCACCTCGGTGGTGCGCCCGGTGTGGGCGGGGCGCGCGAATCTGGTGGAACTTCAGGTGAGTGGGCCCTCGGGACAGATCCAGGCGCTGTCGCTGCGCCTGTATAACCCGGACTCGCACCAGTGGAGCCTGAACTTTTCCAACAGCAGCAGCGGCACCCTGAGCCAGCCGACGATCGGCGAATTCAAGGACGGCGTCGGCGAATTCTTCGACCAGGAGTCCTTTGCCGGACGGTCCATCCTGGTGCGCTTCCGGATCAGGCAGATCAGTGCGGGGTCCTGCCGCTTCGAGCAGGCCTTCTCCGCCGACGGCGGCCGCACCTGGGAAACTAACTGGATCGCCACCGACACCCGGCTGCCGCAACAAGCCGGCGGCGCGCCGTGAGCGCCTGCTAGGGGCTCCAGATCTCCCCGAACACCCGCGCGAAGTTCGCGCCCAGCACTTTTTCCGTGACGTTCGCTGAGTAGCCGCGGCGCAGCAGCTGGTCGGCGATTATTTCAAGCTTCAGGGGGGTGTTCAGACCCTCGACGTAGGTGGGGCGGTCCTCCTCCGGCGCCGCCACTCCGGCCTGACGCCGGGCATCTTCCTCCTTCTGGAACTGCGCCATGCCCTTCGGGCTGGTGTCGAAGGGCTCGATGCCCACATCGCTGCCGATGCCGACGTGATCCTCGCCGGCGACCTTGAGCGCGTGCACCAGATGCTGCATGTAGTCGGAGACATTGGGCTGATGCGGGGAGGCGGTAAGGTAGGGCAGATCAAAGATCCCGACGACGCCGCCCTTCGCGGCGAGCGCCCGCAGCTGCGCATCGGTTTTGGTGCGCGGGTGGGCGTGCACGGCCGCGCAACCGGTGTGCGTCATGACTGGCGGGCGGCTCGAGAGCGTAAGGACCTCGCTGGTGGTGGCCGCGTTGGCGTGGCTGAGGTCGATGGCGATCCCGAGCCGGTTCATCTCCTTGACCGCGTCGCGCCCGAGCGGGGTGAGGCCGCCGCCAGCGGGCTCCATGACCCCGGCGGCAAACGGTGACTTGCGGTTGTAGGACAACTGCATGACGCGCACGCCCAGATTGCGGAAGGTGGTGAACGCCTCGAGCTTGTCGCCGAGCATCTCCGTGCTCTCGAACGAGAGAATGATCCCCAGTTGGCCGGCGCGCTTGGCGCGCTCCAGATCCGCGGCGACCCGCACCGCGGTGAAATACTCCGGATGCACCTCGAAGAGCCGCTGCACCAGGGCGATCTCGGCGACCGTGTCGGCGAAACCGCTGTTGATGCCGCCGAGCGACAGCTTCACGGCGGTGATGCCGCTGTCGCGCGCCATGTCGAGGTCGGCCTGCGGCAGCGGCAGCGTGTCCGCACCCGGGGGGCCCGAATTACAATCGAGCACCAGCGCCTTGCGGTAGAGCGCACGCGCCTGCTCGCTCACCCCGGCGGCATCGGCGGCGAAGGCGCGCAGCGGCAGCGCCGCGGCCGCCGCGCAGGCGCCCACGAGCGCCGTGGAGAACTCGCGCCGCCTCATGGGCGCGCCGCGCCCGTGCGGCCCTCACAGCTGCAGGTGGGGCGGCTTGACCGCCACGGCGGTGATTTCGAAATGGGCCCCGCGGGTGAGCGTGCTCGCTCCCACGAAGGCGCGCGCCGGGTAGTGGCCACGAAAGTAGCCCTGGTAGACCGCATTGAACGTCTCGATGAGGGACAGGTCGGTAGAAAATACCGTTACCGACACGAGGTCGTCCATCTTAAGTCCGGCCGTGGCCACGGTGCGCTGCACCCCGTCCATCAGCAGGCGCGCTTCGGTCGTCCGGTCGGCCGGGACGCCACCGGTGTGCGGATCAATCCCCAGGTGCCCGGCGAGGTAGAGGGTGTTGCCGGTGCGCACGGCAGCGCTCTGTGCGCCCGGGCCACCGGCAGGAGCGTGCGCCACGACGTAGCTGCGCTCGCTCGGGTGCTCGGCCGAGCCCTCGGCAAAAGGCAGCGCCAGGGCGAGCGCGAGCGCGGTAAGCAAGAACGGACCTGCCTGCGTCTTCATGACCGGTACTCCATGGTTCATGCCGATAGAGATGCACGGCCGGGGGCTTTTGGATGCAAGCGGCGTGCGCTTCAGGCGATGTCCCCGAGGCAGCGGCCCAGCAGTTCCACCGCCGCCTTGATCTGGTTGCAGGACAGGCCGGCGAAACCCACCAGCAGTCCCGGGTACGGCGGCGGCACCCGGTAGTACGGATGCACCGCATGCAGCCCGAGGCCGCACGCGAGGCCCTGCTCGATGAGGCGCCCGAACTGTGCGTACGTGAGGTGCGGCAGCCACACGATCACGTGCATCCCGGCCTGCACCTCGCCCACCTGCACGTGCTCGCGGGCATAGCGCTCGAGACTCTCGAGCAGCGTGCAGCGCCGCCGGTCGAGCTCCGCGACCGAGCGGCGCAGGTGCTTGTCGAACTGGCGTCCCTGCATGAACGCCGCCAGTGCGGCCTGGTCGATCGCGGAGCAGCCGCCATCGTCCAGCCGCTTGGCCATGAAGAGGTCATCACGGATCGCTGGCGGACACACGATGTAGCCCAGCCGCATCGAGGGAAACATCGACTTGGAGAAGCTGCCCACGTAGATGACGCGTTCACCGCCGTCCAGCGAGCGCAGCGCCGCGATCGGGCGCGCGCCGTAGCGAAACTCGCCGTCGTAGTCGTCCTCCAGGATCCAGCTGCCGTGCTTCTCGGTGAGCTGCAACAGCTCGATGCGGCGCCGCAGGGACATCACCACTCCGGAGGGGAACTGGTGCGAGGGCGTGACGTAGATGAGCCGCGCCGCACGTCCGGGCAGCTGCGCCGTTATCAGGCCCTCGCGGTCGGTCGCGACGCTCACCACGCGCGCCCCGTGCGCCAGCAGCGCATTCATTGCCAGCTGATAGTGGGGGTCCTCGAGCACCGCGGTGTCGCCCTCGTTGAGCAGCGCGCGCGCGACGACCGTGAGCGCCTGCTGCGTGCCGCCGACGACGATCACCTCCTCGGGCGTGCACACGAACCCGCGCCGCCGGGCCAGGTAATCGCAGATCGCTGTACGCAGTGCCGGCAGGCCGGCCGGCGAGGGATAACCGGGGGCGGTGCGCAGCGCCGCGGCGGCCAGCTTGGTGCGCCAGGAATTGAACAACCGCGGGTTCAGCAGCGGCTCCCCGTACTGCAGGTTGTAACGCACGCGCGTGCGCAGCAGCCCCAGGGTCACCGGTCCGAGCTTGCGGGCGCGTGCGGCATAGCGCGAGGGGGCCGCGGCGGCCGCGCGCGCGGGGGCGCGCGTGCGCGGCCGGCCGACGTCGGCCACCCGGGTACCGGAACCGCCGCGGGCGACCGCCAGCTGCTCGGCGCACAGCAGTTCGTACGCGCCGAGCACCGTATTGCGCGACAGTCCGAGCGTGCGTGCCAGGGTGCGCGTCGCCGGCAGCGGGCTGCCGGCGAGGAAGCGGCCGTCGAGTATCGCGCCCTTCAGGGCGCGCGCGAGCTGTTCATACAGGGCACCCTGCCCATCGAGGGGTAAATTCACACAACCTCAAGTGGTACCAAGGAGTGGTTCCCATGCGGTTCTTGAGGATACCACCGGCGCTTCCTAACCTTGACGCAAGTGCCCCCGCCGTGACCGTGCGCCCGAAGGAGTCGATGTGAGCATGACCCCGCGACCTGTAGTGGCCGCCGCCCTGGCAGGACTGCTCGCCAGCGGTTGCCTGCGTGCCGGCGAGCCCCTCGCCACGACACTCAGGCAGGCCACCCAGGCACTGATGGATGCCGCGGCGCCCGGGGAGCGGGCGGTGTGGGCGCACTACACCGATGCGCGCTTCGTATACGTCACCGAAGACAATGAAGTGAAGACCCGCGCCGCGGTGCTCGAAGACCTCAAGCCGTTGCCGGCCGGCTACGCCGGCTGGATCACCGTGGAGGCCTTCGAGTGCCACCCCTTCGGCACCTTCGCCGTGACTACCTACATCATCGATGAGCACGAGATCATCGAGGGGCAGACCCTGCATGCCCGCTACCGCAGCAGCGATACCTGGCTCCGCAGCGCCGCAGGCTGGCGCTTGGCTGCGGCGCAGGTGTTCGCCATCCAGCAGGACCCGCCCCGCGGCACACTGACTGCCCCGCGACTGGCGGACTACGAAGGTGACTACAGCCTCAGTGCCGCGACCCGTCAGAGCATCCGCCGCGACGGCGATCATTTGCTCGCCGAGCGCACCGGCCGCACGCCCCAGGTCCTGCTTCCGGAAAGCGGCGATGTCTTCTTCACTCCCGGCCGGCCGCGTACGCGGCGCATCTTCACGCGGGCTGCCGACGGACAGGTGAGTGGCTTCGCCGACCGGCGCGAGGGGATCGATCTGCTGTGGACGCGCGTGGCGCCCGAGACCGGGGCGCGTTAGCCGCGGTGCGCCCGGAAGATCAGATCGAAGGCCGGCTGCCAAGTGCGCCCGCCGTCGGTCGAGGTTTCCGCGCGCTCGCGCACGGTGTCACCTTCGGGCCACCATACCCCGCGCAGCTGCGTGCGCCGCCCGTCCCCGGCCGCGTAGGCGCCCTGCAGCACCACGCGCCCATCCTTGAGCCCGCCCTCGATCTGCAGCAGCTGGCCGCGATTGGTGACCCAGGTCTGGTGCCAGACACCACGGCTGTGATCGAACAGGCTGAAACTCTCGCCGCGCAGGGCCCCGGGGGCCGCAGACTCGTACCGTTCGTGTAACACGCAGTTGTCCAGCAGGCGCGTGATGTGCGCGCGGGCCACCGCGGCCGCGCCGCCTGCCACGTCGAACACATCCCAGTCCCCGAGCCAGAAATCCAGCTGCCGGTAGGGCGCAGCGGCGCACGCGCCGCCGGCCGGTGTCGCGGGCCCGGCGCCCGCCGCGCCCGCCGCGCCTGCCATCAGGGCCGCAGCGGCGCACCGTGCGCGCCAGCTCATACCGCGCGGCTGGTGCTCGCTGGCTCGGCGGCCCGTGCGCGCGCGACCCCGAATGCGATCACCATGCCGAAGAGGAAAATGTGCGAGCCCAGCTCGCCCACGGTGTTGTAAAGCGTCGGCAGGTGAAAGTGCAGCCGCGACAGCGGAATGACGATGAAATGCATGAACAGGAACATCCCCACGCCGAAGGCGGCGCCACTGAGCGCCCAACGCCGGGTGAGGAAGGGAATGCGGCGGCTCAGGCCATAGAAAACGAAGGCCGCGCACACCGCCGTAAAGAAGTGCAGCGCGGCCCCGAGAGCCACGGTCCAGGATCCCATCGTGAGCGCGTCGTGGCCGAGCAGCCCCGCGGCAATACCGCGCAGGATCCGCGCGGGCGTGGCTCCCTGAAAGCCGTAGAACACCAGGGCAAAGATGAGATCCCCCGCCCCGGCCAGCAGGCCCGCGAGCGCCACGGTCAACCAGGGGCGCTGCGAAACCCCGGCGGCCACAGCGGACGGCTGCTCCGTGCTTGCGGGGGGGGAGTCGCTATGTGCGCGGATCTGAGTCTGCACCGTCCGCTCCGTTCGAGGTTCGCAGCGCCGTTGCGCAAAGTAACACCACGTCGCCGGCGTGCAAGGGCCGCCGCTACGCCAAAATCAGGAGCCACTCGCGCGAGTTGCGTCCCCCGGCGCTACGCCCTCACCCGCATTGGCGGGACGCGGTGCGCTGAAGAGGTCCGTGGCGCACGCCGCCCCCTCGAGCGCCAGCAGCGCGCGCTTGATGTAGAGCCCGCCGCCGAAGCCGGTCAGGGAACCGTCGGCACCGATAACGCGATGACAGGGCACGATGATCGGCAGGGGATTGGAACCATTAGCCAGGCCGACCGCGCGCGCCGCGCCGGCCTGCCCCAGACGGCGCGCCAGTTCCCCGTACGAAGTCGTCTGCCCGTAGGGGATCTCCCGCAGCGCCTGCCACACCGAAAGCTGAAACGGCGTCCCGGTCGGCGCCAGGCGCAGACGGAAAGCGCGCCGGGTGCCGGCAAAGTATTCCCCGAGCTGACTGAGCACCTGCGCGAACGGGCCGGCAGCGGGCAGCCACTGCGCACGCGGGCGCAGCGGCTGTGGACCGGCCTGGAAATGCACGCGCGTCAGGGCATCGCGGTGCCCGATGAGCAGCAGCGCGCCCACCGGGGAGTCCATCTCGTGCCAGTACGTCGGCGGCGTGACAGCGCTAGCGCTCACGATTGCACCCCCGGTGGGTGAAGTGTGCGGACTGCGCGCGGCCGCGGCGCGGGTGCGGCCGGCCGCGCGATTCACAATGGCGATCAGCCCTCTCCGGCATGCGCCCTCTGGAGCGCCGCGATGTCGAGCTGGCCCATCCTCATCATGGCCTGCATCGTACGCCTGGGCTTGGCGGCAGGAACGGCATGATCTTCCGCATTGCAGGTTCTCCTTAACTTCCTAGCCGGCATCACGCGCCATGCCGCGGGCGAAGGCCGGGCGGCTGACGATCCGTTGCACGTAGGCATCGATCAGGGGTGACTGGGGCAGCAGTCCGCTCTGCGCAAACTGCGCGAACGTGGTACCAAAGAGCACGTCGACGGCGCTGAAGTGCTCCCCGAGCATGTAGGGCCCGGCGGCGAGTCGGGCGAGGATTGCGGGCATCACCTCTTCGAGCTCCACCCAGCCGGCGGTGCCGCGTGGCACTGCCACCTTCATGAACTTGGAGAGCACGGAGGGCTCGAAGACGCCCGCGTAGTACGCGAGCCACGAGAGATAAGTCCCGCGCTGCGCTTCACCCACCAGCGGCCCGAGGTGGTTCTTGGTGAACTTGTCGGTGAGATAGAGCGCGATCGCTGAGGATTCGAACACCACGCTGCCGTCGTCCGCGATCGCCGGCACCTTGCCGTGCGGGTGCGGGTTGGCAGGATCAAGCGCGCCACTGCCATCGCGCTGGCGCACGCTGACGAGCTGCACGCGGTACGGCGCCTCCAGTTCCTCGAGCAGGAACAGGAACCGCGACGAGCGTGTCTTCGGCCGGTGGTAGAGCGTGATCATGGCGGTCCTCGGCAGTGCGAAGCGGGCTCATAGTACGCAATAATTACCGCATGTTCGCCATCCCCGCTTCATACAGCCGAGCCCCTGCCGCGCTGCTGTATGGCACGGCAGTGTGCGCTTGAGCGTCGCCGAGACCGCGCGCCTGCGGCTGCGCCGGCTCAGCGGTGAGGACGCCGCGTTCGTGCTCGAACTGATGAGCGATCCTGACTTCATCGCCAACATCGGTGACCGCGGTGTGCACAACCTCGAGGACGCGCGGCGCTACATCGCCGAGGGCCCGGGCGCAAGCTACGCACGCTTCGGATTCGGGCTGTACGTAGTGGAGCGGAAGGCCGACGGGCGCCCGCTCGGAATGTGCGGTCTGTTGCGGCGGGACACGCACCCGGATGTGGAAATCGGCTTTGCGCTGCTGCCGGGGGCGCGCCGCCAGGGCTATGCGCTCGAGGCGGCGGGCGCAACGATGCGGCTCGCGGTCGAGTCACTGGGTCTGAAGCGCATCGTCGCCATCACCGCGCCGGACAACAGCGACTCGATCCGCATACTGGAGCGCGTGGGACTGCGCTTTGAGCGCCTCGTGCGGTTCGCACCCGACGGCAGCGAATCGCGGTTCTTCGTGTTCGAGAGTCCGCCGGCGCCTTAGCGCAGCGACATCAGGGTGGCGAGCGAGGCCGCGCGCATCCTGCCGATCGCCTCGTCGATGCGGTTGACGGCGGTCTCATCATCCTTGCCGAGCGCTTCCCAGTTGTCCGCCCAGGCCGTCTGCAGTTCCTCGGCCCGGGCCGGCACCGGCGCCGGCACCAGCGCCGACAGGTCGCGGATCACGAGCACGTACGTCCAGCCGGTGCGGGGACTGCCACCGTGCGCGTCGCGGTCGTACTGCGCCAGGAACACCACCCGCTCGAACTCGGCAAGTTTCGTCAGCACCTCGAACGTCGCCGTGCGGATGTTGCGATTGTGCTCGGTGCGCTCGTTGCGCCAGGTGTTGTAAGCGAGGCTGGTGAGGGCCACGACGAGACTGATGAGTGCGACGCTGTTGTTGCGCAGCTGTTGACGCAAGGTGGTCATCGGACACCGATGATACGCCCGGCGCGCCCACGCCTTAACACCGCCTGAACCTGCCGGTTGCCGCCGCCGCGGCGGCCGCTGTCAGCCGCCACGCGCCGCGCGCGTTCCGAAGTTGCAGCTACGTATGAAAGGACCATTGCCATGCGTGCCATTGTCAAATTGCTCATCGCCCTGACCTTCGGTGCCGCCGTGGCCGGTTGTGTCGTCGCCCCGGTCGGACCGCGGCGCGCCTATGTCGGCGTCGGGGTCGTCTCCCCGGCGCCGGTCGTGGTGTACGGCGGCGGCTACTATCATCGCTGGTAGGGCCGCGCATGGCAGCGCCCCCGCCACGTGCGCGGGAGCGCGCCTTCCTCGCCCGCCCCGCACGGCCGCCGGCCCCGCACCCGGCGGCGATGCGCAGCGGCGTGATTCGCGGCACGCTGTCGGCTAGTATCGGCCCACTTTCGAACGTCGCCCGCAACTTTCCGCGCACTGCGCGGAAAGCCACGTCCCAGAAGCGACGCAAAGCGAGGTCGGTATCTTGACGAGCATCAGGCCTGCCCTGCTGGCAGCGCTCGCACTGCTCGCGCCACTGAGCGGCGCGCACGCTGCCGTGCGGGTTATCAAGGGCCCTACCCCGATCCCGGGCGGCAGCGCGCGCGCTGCCGGCGACCTCACCATCGTGAACGAGCATCTGGCGTTCGCCCTGGCGGTGCAGTCCCCGGTGCCCTACGGCGTGCCACGGGGCGCCATCGTGGATATCGCCCCGGTGGCGGGCGGACAGATCGGTCACGACTGCGTCGTATTCGCGGATTTCATACCCAACAACTGGTCCGCGTGGCCCAACTCCTACCAGCACGTTGAGGTTCTCGAAAGTGGACCGAGTCAGGTGCGCATCCGCTCGGAGCGCGACTGGGGCAAGGTGCGCCTGAGCACCGTGTACACGCTGCGCGAGAACTCCGACCGGATTGAGATCCGTACCACGATGACCAACGAGGGCGAGGCGCCGCTCAAGGACCTGCTCTCCGGTCTGACGCTCTGGCCGAGCAGCGGGTTCCTGTTCGCGGTGCCCGGCCTTGCCGGCCTGAGCGCGGGCCGGGCCGACGGCGCCCTCGCCCGGCGAGTGAGCGGCTACGACGCCGCCTGGACCGTGACACTGCATGCTCCGTACATGGACCAGGTCGCCGACGACTCGCGTGACCTGTTCCTGCTGCATACCCTCAACCCGCGGGAGAGCCGCTCCTTCTCCGGCTGGCTGCAGGTCGGGGCCCGCGGCGATCTCGCGCCCGTGGTCGCGGCCGAGATCGAGCAGGGCGGGCTGTCCTCCGGCGTGGTGCGCGGCAGCGTGCGCAGCGCCGATGGCAGGCCGCTCGCCGCACCGGTCGTCGTGGTCGAAAAGAGCGGCAAGCCCTACGGCTGGGCGCTCGGACAGGATGGCGCCTACGAGATGCGCCTGCCCGCGGGCGACTATTCCCTCTATGCAACCGGCCGCAACTACTCGCGCAGCAGCGCGACCGCGGTCACGGTCGTGGCCGGCGGCACCGAGAGCCGCAGTTTCGCGGACCTCAGGGCGCCGGGGCGCATCGAGTTCGCCGTGGTGAACGCCGCCAGCGGCGCGCCGCTCGATGCGCGCATCAGCATTGCCGAGGGCGAGAAGCCGCTGGTGGAGTTTCTCGGACGCAAGACCTTCTTCACCGAACTTGAGGCGCGCGGGCAGGTCGCCATCCCGATCGCCCCCGGCAGCTACCGCTTTGCGGTCGGCGCGGGCGCCGGCGTGCTGGCGCGCGCTGCACAGGTGCACCTCGAAGTGGCTCCCGGCCAGGTCACGCGCTCCGAGGTCGCCATCACGCCGCTGTTTGATCCTCCCGCCCAGGGCTGGTACGCCGCGGACCTGCACCACCACGCCGATCAGGCGGAGGCGGTCACACCGCCGGCGGATCTGGCGCGCTCGCAACTGGCCGCGGGGCTGAACCTGCTGTTCGTGAGCGATCATGACTCGACCGTCAATCACGCGGCGCTGCGGCAGATCGCCGCCGCCAGGGGCGTCGCCTTCATCCCGGGCGTCGAGCTGTCCCCGTCCTGGGGCCACTTCAACGCCTACCCGCTGCTGCCGGGCGCCAGCGTGCAGATCGACACCAGTACGGCGTCGGTCAGCGACGTGCTGGCCGAGGCGCGCCGCGAGGGAGCCCTGATCGTGCAGGCCAACCATCCCTTCATCCCGTACGGTTACTTCTCGAGCGTCGCCGCCGGAGTGGCCCCGGGGGGCTTTGATCCGGGTTTCGACCTGGTGGAGATCAACTCGAACGTACCCAAGGACGACCCCAAGGTGCTGTCACGGCTGTGGGAGCTGTGGAATTCCGGCCAGCACTACTACCTCAGCGGCGGCAGTGACACCCACGACGTGTGGAACGAACAGTCAGGCCTCGTCCGCACCTTCGTCCACCTCCAGGGCCCGGTAACCGCCCAGGCGTTCGCCCAGGGATTGAAGGACGGTCATGCCTATGTTTCCTACGGTCCTCTCATCTTTCCCACCGTCATGTTCGGAAGCACGATGAACGTGACACCCGGGAAGCCCTTCAGACTCAACTTCAGGCTCGGCTCGGTGGCCGGACTCAAGCAGGTGCGGCTGATTGGCGATGGCCTCACCGCCGCCACCCGCACTTTCAGCGGCGCACCGCTGCGCGCCCGCGCCAACTTCACGCTCACCCGGGAGCACCCGGGCTGGTACGCGCTCGTGGTCGAGGACCAGGCCGGGCGCCAGGCCTATACCGATCCGGTCTGGATCACCCTGCAGGGAAATGCCCCCGCCGCGGTGCGGCACTAGTTCCCGTGGCTGCAACGCCCAAATCACTGCGTGCCGGGCAGATCCGCACCCTGGTGCTGCTGTTCGCAGGCTACGCGGCCTGTTACTACTGTCGCGCGGACCTCTCGGTCGCCACGCCCTTGCTGGCCGAGGAGCTGGGCAAGCAGGGCATCGGCCATGACGAGGCGCTGGTGCGCATCGGCGGCATCACCTCGCTGGGCGTGTTCGCCTACGCGCTCGGCAAGTTCTTCCTCACCGGGCTCGGGGACTACTGGGGCGGGCGGCGCAACTTTCTCATCGGTGTCGGCGGTGCCGCGCTTTTCACCACGCTCTTCGGGCTGGCGGGCGGCCTGCCGCTGTTCACGCTCGCGTGGATCGGCAACCGTCTCACGCAGTCGCTCGGCTGGGCCGGGCTCGTCAAGGTGTCCTCCAAGTGGTTCAACTACACCTCCTACGGCTCGATCCTCGGCATCCTGAGCATCAGCTACCTGGTCGGCGACGCGCTGGCGCGCCAGCAGATGCAGCTGCTGATCGAGCATGGCTACGGCTGGCGGGCGCTGTTCTTCTTCGCCGCACTGGTCGCGGCCGTGACGCTGGCCGCGAACTTCTTGCTGCTGCGCGAGTCCCGCATCGACGAAGGCCATCCGCAGGCGATCCCGAATCCCAAGAACCTGTTCGCGAGCACCGAGGCGCCGCCCGCCGGCATCGGCGCACTGCTGCGGCCGCTGCTGCGCAGCCGCGCCTTCCTGCTGGTGTGCCTGCTGTCCTTCGCCTGCACGATCATCCGCGAGACCTTCAACACCTGGACGCCGGTGTACCTGCACGACCACGCCGGGTTCAGCGTGAGCCGCGCCGCGGGCTTCAGCGCCATATTCCCGGCCGTGGGCGCCGTATCGGTCCTGGTGGCCGGCTGGCTCAGCGACCGGCTCGGTCTTAACGGCCGCTCGCTGCTGCTGTTCCTCGGTCTGAGCGCCACCGCGGTCGCGCTGCTGGTGCTCATGAGCCTGCACGCCGGTGCCGCCACGGCGGTGGTGGCCGTGATCACGATCGGCGTGGTCGCCTTCTGCCTGCTCGGGCCCTACTCCTACCTCGGGGGCGCCTTTGCGCTCGATTTCGGCGGCAAGCAGGCGAGCGCCTCCTCCTCCGGCATCATCGACGGCGTGGGCTACATCGGGGGCGTGCTGGCCGGGGATACGGTCGCGCGCGTGGCGCGCGCCTACGGCTGGGAGGGCGTGTTCGTGGCACTGGCAGTGGTGAGTGCACTCGCGGCAGTATGTGCGGGCGTGCTCTTCGTCCTGACCACCAAAGCTGCGAGATCTGCTGCATGAGCGAAGCGACTGCACCGCGCATCAAAGCGACGCCGGAACTGCTCACCGTGGAATGGGCCGACGGCGGCGCCAGCGAATTCTCCAGCCTCTGGCTGCGCGACAATCTCGCCGGCGACCGCGACGCCCACAGCGGCCAGCGCCTCATCGACATCACGGACCTCCCCGAGCACCCGCGCATCCGCGCCGCGACGCGCGAGAACGGCGGCGTGCGCGTCGACTTCGAGGGCGAGACGCGCGCCGCCACCTTCAGCTTCGCGTGGCTCGCGGCGCACGCGCCGGGGCGGGCCCCGCGACGTCCCGAGCTGGCGGTGCGCACCTGGCTTGAGGGCGGCGCGCTCGATGCACGCCGCGACTTCGCGTGGGCCAGCTTCGCTGCGCTGCGCGCTGAGGCGGCCGCACGGCTCGCGTGGCTGACGCGACTGCTGCAGGACGGACTGGCATTCCTCGAGGGCGTGCCGACGAGCGAAGGCGCGATCTTAAGCACCGTGCCGCTCATCGGACGGGTGCTGGAGACCAACTACGGGCTCACCTTCGACGTGCGCTCGGTACCGCAGCCGGAAAACCTGGCCTACTCCGATCTCGGCCTCGGGCTGCACACCGACAATCCCTACCGCGATCCGGTGCCCGGCTTCCAGGCGCTGCACGCGCTCATCGCCTCCAATGAAGGCGGCGACAGTGTGTTCGCCGACGGCTTTGCGCTGGCCGCGCATCTGCGCACCAGTGACCCGGCGGCATTCGGGCAGCTCACCAGCACCGCGATCCCGTTCCTGTACCGCTCCAAGGACGCCGAGCTGTATGCGGAGCGGCCGCTGATCCAGCTCAGCGCCAGCGGTGCCATCGCCGCCGTGCACTACAACAGCCGCTCGATCGCCCCGCTCGCCATCGCAGGCACGGATGCGGCGCGCTTTTACGCTGCCTACCGGCGCTTTGCCGCGCTGCTGCAGGAGCCGCGCTGGCAGCTGCGCACGCGGCTGGATTCCGGCACGCTGGTCGTGTTCGACAACCAGCGGGTTCTGCACGGGCGCACGGCCTTCTCCTCCGCGCGCCATCCGCGGCACCTGCAGGGCTGTTATCTCACGCGCGACAGCGTCTACAGCGAGGCGGCGCTGCTGCGGCGCAGGCTTGCGGGCCCGGCGGTGACCCCGTGAGCATCGGCGCGGAAGTGCTGGCGCTCTATGGCGCACGCGGCTCGGGGGCGTATTTCGGCGAGCGCGTCTCGATGACCGAGCACGGGCTGCAGGCGGCGCACTTCGCGCAGGTGCAGGCAGCGCCGGCGACGCTCATCGTCGCGGCACTGCTGCACGACGTCGGCCACCTGCTCGAGACGGTTCCGGAGGCGATCGAGGACTGGACCAGCGATGCGCACCACGAGGTGAGCGGCGCGCGCTGGCTCGCCCAGCGCTTCCCGGCCTCGGTCTCCGAGCCGGTGCGACTGCACGTGCCGGCCAAGCGCTACCTGTGCGCCACCGACCCGCACTACTTCTCGCAGCTCAGCCCCGCCTCGGTCCACACGCTGCAATTGCAGGGGGGGCCGATGGTGACGGAGGAGGTAACGCGCTTCGAGCGCGAGCCCTGGTACCGCGAAGCGGTGCGCGTGCGCCGCTGGGATGACCAGGGCAAGGTGGCGGGGCTCAAGACGCCCGCGCTCGCTGATTTCGTGCCACTGATCGAGGCGGTCGCCGCAGCCAAGGTCTGATCCCTCGCCCCACCCGCTGCAGCAGGCGCCTCAGCGTCGCCCGGTTGTGGCGCCGTCGGGCACCTGACACCGATATTCTGGTCCCGCAACCGGAGCGCCGCCCTGTCACACCCACCCGCGGTCACCGCCCTGCGCAAGGTGCGCACCCGTCTGGTGGCGTTCCTCGGGTTGTTGTATTTCGCTGCCTTCATCGATCGGGTGAATGTCGGCTTCGCCGCAGCGCAGATGCATCGCGATCTGGGATTCTCCGCCTACGTGTATGGGCTCGGCGCGGGCATTTTCTTCATCGGCTACTGCCTGTTCGAAGTCCCGAGCAACCTGATCCTGCACCGCGTCGGCGCGCGCCGCTGGATCGGGCGCATCATGATCAGCTGGGCGCTGATCGCCGGCGCCATGGCATTCATTCACAACGCCACGGCCTTCTACGCGCTGCGCTTCCTGCTCGGTGTTGCCGAGGCCGGCTTCTTCCCAGGCATCGTCTATTACCTCACCTACTGGGTTCCGGCAGCGGACCGTGCGCGCCTCATGGGTACGTTCATGACCGCGATACCGATCTCCACCGCCCTGAGCGGTCCGCTCTCGAGCATGCTGCTGCAGCTGGACGGGGTGGCGGGGCTGGCGGGGTGGCAGTGGCTGTTCCTGAGCGAGACCGTGCCGTCACTGGTCCTTGGGGTCGTGACGCTGCGCCATCTTGCCGATTCGCCCGCGCACGCCGCGTGGCTGACGCCCCAGGAGCGCAGCTGGCTCACCGGCCGACTCGCCGCGGAAACGGCCCTCGCACCCAAACACTCCGGCGCCAGCGTCTTGGCATCGCTGCTCACCCTGCGCGTGCTGGCGCTGTGCCTGGCTTACTTCGGGGCCGATCTTGGTCTTTATGGCATCGTCTTCTGGATACCGCAGATCTTCGCGCAGGCGGGAATTGCCCCCGCCAGGGTGGGCTACGTGGTCGCCATCCCTTATACGGTCGCCGCCTTCGGCATGGTGTGGTGGTCGCGCCATTCCGATCGCCACCGCGAGCGCACCTGGCACATCGCGATCGCCGCCGTGGTCGGCTTCCTCGGACTCGCCACGAGCGCCTACGTGCACGCTTCCGCACTGCTTGCCGTCGCCGCCTTCACCGTCGGGGTCGCGGGAACCCTCTCGGTGCTGCCCATCTTCTGGACACTGCCGGCCGCGCTGCTGCGCGGCGCCGCCGCGGCGGCGGGCATCGCCCTGATCAACGCGATCGGCCATATTGGCGCGTTCGCCGGACCCTATGCCGTGGGGTGGATCAGGGAGGCCACCGGCAGCTTCACCTGGGGACTGATCTTCGTCGCCGCGGGTCTTTTACTTACCGGCCTCGCCGTGGCGCTGCTCGGCCACGACACGAAGGCCGAGTACGCGGAAATTCCCGCACCGGGGGTGCCCGTGCATAATGCGGCGCCCGAGCATCGCTAGCCCCGGAAAGCGCGCCCATGGATATCAACCCGGATGCCCTCGCCTACACGCCCTCCACCGGCGTGCGGCGCATCCATGACACCCCGCTCGTCGCCGCGAGCGCGGCGAATCTGGAAGGCTACGGCTACCTGGTCGATGACCCGAAGGCGTGCAAGATCCAGATCGTGCCGTGGCCGGCCCAGGGCTGGCGTCCGATCGATGCGAATACGGGCGACCAGGGTGGCATCGCCGAAGGCCTGTTCGAGTTCTGCTGGCAGGGCGAGACCCTGTACGCGCGCAACAACGCAGTCGGGGACAGCTATCTTTTCGGCTGGAGCAACTGGCCCGAAGAGGCCACCGCGCAAGGCGGCGGCAAGGTGCGCGAGCGCGCACTCATCTGGCGCGCCAACTATCACCCCGACGGCGGCCAGCTGTTCTTCCCGCTGAACGGCAAGAGCTTCGTGGTGCCGCTCGCGCTGCCGGGCGATGACGTGAAGCCCGAGTCATTCACCACCTTCTGGTGCGACGGCCGGCGTGGCCTGTACCTGCACCCCAACGTGTGGCACGGCGCGCTCGTGCCGCATGACGACGAGGCGGAATTTCTCGATCGTCAGGGACGCGTGCACGCGCGCGTCTCGGTCAATTTCGTCACGGAATTCGGCTGCTACCTGGGCGCCTCGCTGCGGCGGCCCTGAGCGGTGTCGCGGATCGGCACACGGCCGGCATCGCCCGCCGGTGGATGACGGCGTTCCACAACAAACACCGCGCAGCGTGATTCCCCTTAAGGTTGGCGTACCGCCCCGGGCGTTGAATGGCCCCTTGTCGCTGTGGAGGCAGCTGCGCACGTCGCTGCAAGCCGCGCTCTTCAGGGTACCCGCGCATGCGTGCTGCCGCCGTGGGCGCGGCGCTGGTGCGCTCGGCGCTGGCTGCGCCACCCGTCGGCGCCCGCCGCTACGCTGCGTTGCCAGTGGCGGCGCGGGCGGCGGATACTTCTCAAGCGATGGGGACGCCGATTGCCATGATCCCAGCGAGCGACGCGGCCCGCGCGCCAAGCGGGCCCTGGAACCCGGGTATCGTTTCACAGCTGCCCGTGGAGCTGCGTCACTTGTGCACGGTCTTCCGGCCGGAGAATATTTTTGCCGACCTGTCTGCGGTCACCGAACTGCAGCTGCTCACCGGCCTGCCAGCCGTGCAGCTGGTCGCCTTCCGGCCGCAGCGTCTCATCCTGCACGAGCTACTGATACGCATCACCGCCGACTTCTCAGTACCGGACGGGTCGCGGATCGAGGACCTTGGAATCAACTTCCGCGGCATCACCAGCCTCATCATGAAGCGCTATCTCGAGCCGCAGCTGCCGGCAATTACGTCCGCCTTCGCCCGCACCCGCAGCACTCTTGCGCAAGCGATTCACGCCGCCTTCGCCACCTGCGGCCCCGCACCTGCCGAAGCAGTCGCGCAACGGCCGCGCTGGTCGCGCCGGTTCGCACCGCGCCACGGTGAGCCACCTGACGGCCCGCGACGCCTGAGCTGGGGCCTGCCGCACATCGCCGCCTGCGAGCACGTCGCCAGCAGCACCGGCGATGCGCTGCAAGCGGCCGCGCATCGCTCGCTGGCGCAGGTGTGGTCGGCACTCTTTGCCACGCACGGTGGCGCCTGGGGTACTCCCGAGCTGATCGAGGGAATCGCGACCGATCTTGCGTGCAATACCTACGGCAGCGAGGCTCTCGGCCAGTGGCTGGATCCCATCCTGCGCGAGGCCGCCGCGCGTGAAGGCTATCCCCTGTTGCCGCGTCAGGAGCGACCCGTGGTAATCAATACCAAGGGAGCATCCGCCTCCGGCAAGAGCTCGCTGCGGCCCCTGCAGAAGCGGCTGGCCGGCAATATCGGCGTACGTTGGAGCGACTTTGCGCTGATCAGCCCTGACATCTGGCGCAAACAGCTGCTCGATTACGCGAGCCTCGGCGCGGCTCACAAGTACGCCGGCGCCTTCACCGCGGATGAACTGCAGATCATCGACCATAAGCTCGATGGCTACATGGCTCGAAAGCACGAACGCGGCGACATGCCCCACCTGCTGATCGACCGCTTCCGCTTCGACAGCTTCGCGCCGCATTCAGACGAGGCCGGCAGCAATCTGCTGACGCGCTTTGGCCACGCGGTGTACCTGTTCTTTATGATCACGCCACCGGAGCAGCTGGTGGAGCGCGCATGGAAGCGTGGGCTCGAAGTGGGTCGCTACAAGGCAGTCGACGACACCCTGGCACACAGTGTCGAGGCGTACGCCGGATTGCCCGACCTGTTCTTCACCTGGGTGCGGCGCGCCGATAAACGCATCCAGTTCGAGTTTCTGGACAACAGCGTGCAATTCGGCGAGCTGCCGCGGGTAGTTGCTTTCGGCACCAACGACGTGTTCAACCTGCTGGACGTCAACGGCATGCTGGACATCGAGCGTTTCAAGCGCGTGAACGTCGAAGCGCGCTCGGCCGCGACCCTGTACCCGGACCACCGACTGCTCGCGCCCGAGCACAACGCCGGGTTCCTCAAGCGATGTATCGAGACATTCCGGGAGGTCAACTGCGCCGATCAGGCGAGCGGGCGCATCTACCTGCGCACCGCTTCGGGCACGCCGGTGCTGGTCGATCGCGAGGCACTGCAAACGGCAGCGGCGCACGCCGGTGTCCACGCAGCCCTGAAGTCAGTGATACCGCGCGCGTTCGACGCCAGCGTACCGATCGCTGCTCACCCGCTTTATCTGGATGCCGTGGCGCACGGTCCGGCAACTACGCTCGGCCAATGGGGAACCGCGCTTTCCCGCTAGGAAGCGGGCGACCGTGCCATGAGGAGCTTAGTGCTGCCCTAGCCCAGGAAGTCGCAGTTACGGTCGACGTGCGCGGCGAGGCCAAGGGTGTGCTGCCGCGCCAGACGCTCCGCCAGCTCGGTGTCGCGCCTCTCAAGTGCCTCGGTGATCTTAAGATGATCGATGATGGATCGGGAGGCGCGGTCGTTTTGCCTGATCGTGGCGCGACGGATTGCACGTACGTGCAGCAGCAGATTGCGCGTGGCGTCGATTATCGCCTGGGAACCACCGAGGCGAATTACCTCGGTGTGAAACGCAATGTTGGCGTCGGAATATTCGTCCAGGTGCTCGGACGGCGGCGAGTGCAGGAACTCATCGAACAGATGCCTTAGCTTGGCGATCTCCTCGTCCGGCGCGTGCAGGGTCGCAAGCCGCGCCGCCATCGATTCCAGCGCGGCCCACATCTGGATCATCTCGATGATTTCGCGCTTCGACTTGCGAACGATGAAGATCCCGCGGCGCGGCACCGTGCGGATGAAACCTTCCTGCTCCAGCAGTGAGAGCGCTTCCCGGATGGGAGTACGGCTGACGCCGAGCGCCGTGATCAGCTGGCGCTCGTCCAGCCGCAGCTCCTGCTGCGGGTTGTAGATGTCCGTGTCGGCTATCGCCGCCTTGAGCAGCCCGTACACCTGGGTGCGTAAACTCGTTGCGTTCAGCGGCGCCAGAGACAGCGGCGCAACACGCGTGGCCGCCGCCGCGCCCGCTTGGGTCTTGACCGCGACGTTCATCGGCCCCTCCATTGCCGTGGGCGTGCGGCGCGAAGGGCGCGATTCACGCCGCATTGGCTTGCAGGCAGCCGCCGAGTGCGCCGGGCGTCGCATTGCTCGCCGGCCGGCCGGGCACGAATCGCTCCCGTGGCCCCAGGCCAAGGAAACGCCCATGTCGTTGCGCACACTGCAGCAATCGCTGCGGAAGCCAGCCATAGATGCAGGCCGACACCCCCAGGTAGAGCGACATCGCGGCCACAGTAAAGAACGCAAAACCAAACGCTTGCACGCTGAATCTCTCCCAAAGGATCATTGCACTAGATATATGAGATAACTCCCTAATGGTACGCTAATTCTGGAGCGCCGCCACAAGATCAAGAAAACCGCCTGCCGTGGACCTGTACGGGTGGTCGAGATTCCTCAGAAGACCTTGATTTAATTGATTTTACAGCCTTGCCAGGCCACCAGGGCGTCCCCGAACCGGTCTCGCCCCTTCCCCCGGGGGTGCGGCCTCCCGCTTGACGAAATTTAATAGCCAAATATATCTTATACCAGTGATGCACACGGGTAACTGATCGGTACGCGTTCGGATCGGGTCGTGATCCACGGCTCATCGAGGGGGTGTCCGGGTGACTAAGTGTTGCTGCCGCCGCGTTCTGCGCGGCGTATTTATCTTGCGACCGCCGTGCCGGCTCGCCGTCACGAGCGCATCCGGCCGTCGCCGTCGCGAAACACCTCCAGCCGGTGCAACACATCAGCCGCGCTGTCCACAACGGGCACGCGCCGCAAGCCGCCGCGTGCACGCGCGCCGGCTCAAATCGCCAGTTACCTACTCAACGCTGAACGGAGCGCCGCAGTTCCGTGGCAAGCGCGAATCACCGGCGCGTGGGCCACGTCACCCGAGGCGAGTCGTGTAAGTCCGCAGTTCAAGAACATCGAGGGGGAAACGTCCATGAGTGCGAATGCAAGTTCCGTTCAATCGACACGCTCGCCACTGGCAAATCCTTGGGTGCAGTTGGTCATCGGGGTCATCTGTATGGCCTCGGTGGCGAATCTGCAGTACGGCTGGACGCTGTTCGTCAATCCCATCGATGCCAAGTATCACTGGGGACGCGCGGCCATCCAGGTCGCCTTCACCCTCTTTGTGCTGATCGAGACCTGGCTGGTTCCGGTTGAAGGCTACCTGGTCGATCGCTTCGGCCCGCGCTGGGTGGTGCTCGGCGGCGCGGTGCTGGTGGCATGCGCGTGGGTCATGAATTCAGGCGCGGACTCCCTCACGACGTTGTACGTGGCGGCCGCCATCGGCGGCATCGGAACCGGAGCCGTCTACGGCACCTGCGTCGGCAACGCGTTGAAGTGGTTCCCCGGCCGGCGTGGCCTGGCGGCCGGCATCACCGCCGCCGGTTTTGGCGCCGGTGCCGCGCTCACGATCGCGCCGATCTCGAAGATGATCAACGCCGACGGCTACCAGCACGCCTTCCTGTTCTTCGGACTGCTCCAGGGCGCAATCGTGTTCGTGATGGCGTGGGGCATGTTGGTCGCGCCCCCGCAGCTGGTGGGGGCGAAAGTGAAGGCGAACCAAACGGCCATTGGGTACACGCCAGCGCAGGTGATGCGCAGCCCGGTGTTCTACGTGATGTACCTGATGTTCGTTCTGATCGCGGCCGGCGGCCTCACGATGGCCGCCTCGATGGCACCGATCGCGAAGGATTTCGGCATCGAAAAGACGCCCGTCGCGCTCTTTGGTTTTGTGATGCCGGCACTGGTATTCGCGCTGTCGCTCAACCGCATCTTTGACGGGGTGGGCCGGCCATTCTTCGGCTGGGTGTCGGATCAGATCGGGCGCGAGAACACGATGGCCATCGCGTTCACGCTCGGGGCACTGGCGCTCTTTACCCTCAGCCGGGCGGGCACGACCCCGGTCGTGTTCGTGCTGGTCACGGCGCTGTACTTCGGTGTCTACGGCGAGATCTTCAGTCTCTTCCCGGCAACCCAGGGGGACACCTTCGGTGCCAAGTTTGCCGCGGCCAATGCGGGATTGCTCTATACCGCCAAGGGCGCCGGTGCGCTGCTCGTGCCGATCGCGGCCGTCATTGCGAAGTCCCGCGGCTGGGGCACCGTTTTCACGATCGCCATGACCTTCAACCTGATCGCGGCATTCCTCGCGCTCGTGGTCCTGAAGCCGATGCGCGCTCGGCACTTTGCCGTGGCCAACGCCGGGCCGACGACGCTAACCGCCGGCACTGCCGGCACGCGTACCACCAGTTAGCAGCAAACCGACATCACCTGTTAGGCGCGGTGTACCGGCACGAGCCCTGTGCACCGCGGTTTGAATCACGAGCCGGAGGCGAGATGGCAAGCGCAACCCCAGTCCCCACCCAGCCCAAGGCGACGACCGCCGAAGACACCCTGCAGCGCAAGAGCCGCGAGGCGGGCGTGGTCTCCGGTGGCCACCTGGTCGCGAAAGCGCTGAGGAACGAAGGAGTCGACACGATCTTCACGCTCTGCGGCGGGCACATCATCGACATCTATGACGGCTGCGTGGATGAGGGCATCCGCATCATCGACGTGCGGCACGAGCAGGTCGCGGCGCATGCCGCCGACGGCTATGCACGCCAGACCGGCAAGCTAGGCTGCGTCGTTACGACCGCCGGCCCCGGCTGCACCAATGCCGTGACGGGCATCGCCACCGCCTTCCGCTCCGAGAGCGCCATCCTGCACATCGGCGGGCAGGGCGCGCTCACGCAGCACAAGATGGGTTCGCTGCAAGATCTGCCGCACGTCGACCTCATGACGCCGATCACCAAGTTTGCTGCGTCGGTGCCGAGCACCGAACGCGTGGCCGACATGATCTCGATGGCAGCGCGCGAGGCATTCAACGGCGCCCCCGGACCGGTCTATCTCGAAATTCCCCGCGACGTTCTCGACCGCGAGGTGGACGCCAGCAAAGCCATCGTCCCGAAACCGGGTCACTACCGTGCTTCGACGCGTTCGATCGGCGATCCGCGCGACATCGAAAAGCTGGCGGACATCCTGGTCAACTCCGAGCGGCCCGCGATCCTGTACGGGCAGCAGGTGTGGACCGCGCGCGGTCACAAGGAAGCCGTGGCGCTGCTGCGCGGCCTGGACATTCCCGGCTACTTCAATGGCGGTAGCCGCGGGCTGCTGCCTCCGGGGGATCCGCATCACTTCGATCGTACGCGCAGCAACGCGTTCGCCGACGCCGACGTCATCGTGATCGTGGGCACACCGTTTGACTTTCGCATGGGCTACGGACGCCGCATCAGCACGAAACTCAAACTGGTGCAGATCGACATGGACTACCGCACCGTGGGCAAGAACCGTGACATCGATCTGGGACTCGTCGGGGATCCGGGGGCAATTCTCGGCGCGGTGCTGCAGGCCGCTTCCGGGCGCCTCAAGTCGGACAAGCGCGACTCGCGGCGCGAGTGGATGAAGAAGCTTACCGCCGCCGAGGCGGCCGCCGGGGAAAAGCTGCTGCCGCTGTTTCACTCGGAGAACACGCCGATCCACCCCTACCGGGTGGCGTATGAACTGAACGAATTTCTCGCCGACAACACCATCTACATCGGCGACGGCGGCGACGTGGTCACGATCTCCGCCCAGGCCGTACGCCCGCGCGGCCCCGGACAGTGGATGGATCCCGGCGCACTCGGCTCGCTCGGGGTTGGCACCGGCTTTGCCATAGCCGCAGGTCTCGCTAATCCGGGCAAGGAAGTGCTCTGTTACTACGGTGACGGCTCCTTCGGCATGACCGCCTTCGACATGGAGACCGCCAATCGCTTCGGCGTGCCCTACATCGCGGTCATCGGCAACAACTCGGCGATGAACCAGATTCGCTACGGCCAGCTGGCCAAGTACGGCGAGCAGCGTGGCAACGTCGGCAATCTGTTAGGCGACGTACCCTTTGGCAAGTTCGCCGAAATGCTCGGCGGCTACGGCGAGGAAGTGCGCGCTCCCGCGCAGATCGCCCCGGCACTGGCGCGGGCACGCGAATCGGTGCAGCGGCTGCGCAAATCAGCGGTCATCAACATCTGGGTGGACCCGCGCGAATACGCGCCCGGCACCAAGAATCAGACGATGTACAAGTGAATTTGGCCAGAGGAGGGTCGTATGGGGAAGGCACTTGACGGCGTTCGCATCCTCGACTTCACACACGTGCAGTCCGGCCCCACCTGCACGCAGCTACTCGCGTGGCTCGGTGCCGACGTTATCAAAGTAGAGCGCGCCGGCGCCGGGGATGTGACGCGCGAACAACTGCGGGACATCCCCGACGTCGACAGTCTTTACTTCACGATGCTCAATCACAACAAGCGCTCTATCACCCTGGATACCAAGAGTGCGGCCGGCAAGCAGGTGCTGGAAAGGCTCGTGAAGCGCTGCGACGTCCTGGTGGAGAACTTCGCCCCGGGGGCCCTCGATCGCATGGGCTTCACCTGGGAACGAATCCAACAGCTCAACCCCCGCATGATCGTGGCGTCCGTGAAGGGTTTCGGGCCCGGCCCCTACGAAGACTGCAAGGTCTACGAGAACGTCGCGCAGTGCGCGGGCGGCGCGGCCTCGACCACCGGGTTCGACGATGGCCCCCCGCTCGTGACCGGTGCGCAGATCGGTGACAGTGGCACCGGCCTGCACCTGGCGCTCGGCATCGTCGCCGCGCTCTACCAGCGCAACAGCACCGGCCGCGGACAAAGGGTGCTCGCGGCCATGCAGGACGGCGTCCTCAATCTGTGCCGCGTCAAGCTACGCGACCAACAGCGCCTCGCGCGTACCGGCGTGATGCACGAGTACCCGCAGTACCCCAACGGTCACTTCGGCGACGCCGTGCCCCGCGCCGCGAACGCCTCGGGCGGCGGCCAGCCAGGCTCGATCGTCAAATGCCGCGGTTGGGAGACGGACCCCAACGCGTACCTGTATTTCATAGCGCAGGCGCCGGTGTGGAAGGAGATCTGCAAGGTTATCGGCAAGGAAGACTGGATCACTCACCCCGATTACGCCACGCCGAGCGCGCGCCTGCCCAGGCTCAAGGAAGTCTTCGGCGCGATCGAGGCGTGGACGGCCACGAAGACCAAGTTCGAGGCCATGAAACTGCTCAACGAGCACGACATCCCGTGCGGGCCGATCCTGTCGATGAAGGAACTCGCCGAGGAACCCTCGCTGCGGGCCACCGGCACGATCGTCGAGGTGGATCATCCGACGCGCGGCAAGTACCTGACCGTTGGCAATCCGATCAAGCTGAGTGACAGCGTCACCGAAGTGCAGCGCTCGCCGCTGCTGGGTGAACACACCGACGCCGTGCTGGGTGAACTGGGCTATGGCGCGCAAGACATCGCCGCTCTGCGCACGCAAAAGGTGATCTGACTTAGCCGCAGCGCCCGGGAGAGATCATGACGATCAACAAGAACGCGGTTCGCAGCATCCTCGACCAGGCCAAGGCAGCCGAACGCGCAGCGCTGACCGCACCCGAGGCGCGCGGCGTCTGCGAGGCCTACGGCATCGCCATCCCCAAGGAGGGCGTGGCGCGCAGCGCCGCGGAAGCAGCCCGGCTCGCCTCGGACATCGGCTTTCCGGTCGTACTGAAGATCGTCTCACCGCAGATCCTGCACAAGACCGAGGCGGGCGGCGTTCTCGTTGGCATCCGCTCGGCGGAACAGGCCGCCCAGGCGTACGCGACAATCATCGACAACGCGCGCAGATACGACCCTAAAGCGGAAATCCTCGGCGTGCAGGTGCAGCAGATGCTGGCTGGCGGCCAGGAGGTCATCATCGGCGCGGTCACGGACCCGGCGTTCGGCAAGCTGGTCGCGTTCGGCCTCGGCGGGGTACTGGTGGAGGTGCTGAAGGACGTCACCTTCCGACTCGCGCCCGCTTCGGCGCAG